>Ga0302208_10000018_pt1 | contig 114777 bp, 95 predicted proteins | sample II_Fen_E2_3_FD_194577 | JGI IMG/M metagenome (GOLD analysis project Ga0302208, IMG submission 194577) | Peat permafrost microbial communities from Stordalen Mire near Abisko, Sweden - II_Fen_E2_3 | ecosystem: Environmental > Terrestrial > Soil > Wetlands > Permafrost | place: Sweden: Abisko...
CCCGGTATCCACTCAAAAAAATGAGTTGTGGTAGAGTTTGATAATGTTGAAAAGTAAGAATAATTTTCCGCAAATAATTCTTACTTTTTTCGGATGTAGATAATGGAAAACTTATTTCCTGCTTTCCAACATTTGAATATCCTCAAGGTTCATGTTTTATGTTGAACCTGAAATAAATGCCCCAAAACAATATGCCTGTTTTTTTGAAACTCTATTACTGGAAGCAAAGAAAACAGGCAAACTGTTTTTAATAAGGACAGCGGATAAACTACATTCAGCGATTAAATTATTTTGCTTGTCGCTTGGAATAAAAATAATTCATCCGCTAAAAGAAGTTCCTGTTTCTAGCACTTCGTGCAAGCTAATGCATGTTTACACTTCGTGTTTGGGATAAGGAAGTGTTTACTATCATAGCTACTAAAACAAAAATAAAAAAACGAGAACAACTTGTTCAGGCTGGATTCGCCCACCTAAAGTTAGTTCCCGTTTTTCAATAAATGAAAATGCTGTTACTTTGAAATGATTATTGTTACATAATTAAGATAATAATTCTATGATTTTCAATCTATTAAATTGATAATTCTCCTTCCGGTTCCAGGCCCGGTTCCGGTCCTGGTCTCAGTTTCATTAGTGAAAGGAATGCTGAGCTTAAATTCCTGATTGAAATTATCCCGAATGGTAATATCAATTACCTGTTGAACCAGACAAGACGAAGTATAAAAAAGATGAAATGTTTCATTGCCCGATTCATAAAAATCATTAGGAACGAATACAATACCGTTTTCGTTTTTAAGAATACCTTTACCTTCCGATTGAAAATAGCTAATGTAATACCTGGCATCTATATACGCGCCGGAACGATTCAGTTGGCAACGGATCTCTACCGTCTCACCCGATTTGATTGTCTTTTGCACCGGCATGGTGCTAACTGAAAATTCATACACTTGTTGGACATCCAGCTTGTCGTTACATCCGAAGAATAACAATGGCAATGAGGCAAATAAGCTGATAATAATTGTCTTTTTCATAAAGTTCTTTGTTTTTAATGTTTATAATTTTAGTTGTTTTAATTGATAATAATTTTAAGACCTGTACCCAATTGGGTTGAAAACTGACCAATGGATGAACCCCATAGAACACGCTCACGAGCATTCACTAAAAGGATAATGCGATCGGTGATAAAGGTTTCAAGTTCCAGTGACAACGCACCTCCATACAGAAAAGCATCCTTGTTTAAAAGGGTTGCTCCATCAAAAAGTAGCTTATTGCCCCAATTACTTGTTTCGTATCCTGCCAAACCCGATGTACCGATAGATAAAAGTAAAGTCTTGCTTGGATCGGAAAGAAAACTATAGTAATAACCTCCTTCAGCAGTAAATTGAGCCACCGGAATTTGCACTTGGGTGTAGTCAAGTTGTTTTTGCAGAAATTCAGCACCTACAACCCATCGGCTATCGTTTTTTGTGTAGGTTGCAATAGATGCACCGGTATAAAATGCCCGTTGAGGATTAATTCCATTCACAGTTCCCAGAGTGACCTGAATACCTTCCTGTCCGGGTAAGTAACGCTGTGCATTGACGTATCCAACCGAAGTAATATATACGATAAACATTAATATTGCCTTTTTCATATTACTTGATTTTTAATTCATTGACAAGTTTTGCTCTCACGATATCACTGCTCTCAACCACAAAGCGTTGATGGCGACCGCCATTTTTTTCATTTAGTTCTACGACAAACTCTTTGTTATCCGGAATGGTGAACTTATCCAGGACAAAAACGGTGCGTTCACTGCTTTTTCCACTCACACGGGTGACGTAATTAAATGCCCGAATGGGATAAATAACAGTTTCTTGAATGGCAGTACGTTTCATGACTTTTTTATCTACAATCTTGAAGGTGATAAAATCTAAATCGAAAGGAACATTGGACGAATTATTGATTTGAGTATAGAAATAAAGTAGTCCATCATGGGTGTAGATTCCTTTAAGCAAATACTGAATGCCGAAACTCATGCTACCGATTTGATTAATTTCTCTCCGGTCATTTTTATAAATTGATTTCATAATCAGATGTACCATCATAGGCGATTCGTTCCCCAATTCCTTAAGATAGACTTCGAGGGCATTGTTTGGATGTGATACTGTATCAGCATCGTGTATAAAATCCTTCATTTCCACACTCATTAAGAGCGGCTCATTCGCATACTTCACGTTGAAGGTATAAAAGCTTCCTTCTTCGGTAATCACTGAAAAATTGGTTTCTGTTTTAAAATTCCGAATGGCAGCCTTTACCCGAATAACGTTTTCTGCTCCATCGGCTTTGCCCGCAATAATATTGGTGGAGCCCAAGTCGATATAGCGGATAGCTGCAGGAAAAATAATGTGGACGGTCTTATCGAATGTAACTTCCAGCCCATAAGGAGGAATCATTTTGTCGTAGGTGATTTTCTTTGTAAGTCCTTCATAGAAGTCACCTTTGGTTGTTTGTGCAACGGTGGAAGCAATGATTCCAAGAAGTAGAATCAGCAAGAATCTTGTTTTTTTCATTTTAGTTGGTTGTTTGTGAGAAGCGAAGCTTGCCCTCTGTTTAATGATTTGTTGAATACCTATTCCTGATTTATTAGCAGCAAGACTCTATATCCTGCTTTTAATTTGACAGTGATGGTTTGGAATTTTTTTGACAAGTACTGAGAACCGCTTTGGATGAAACCTTTTCCTAATCCGGATACCAGTTGTTGACTGGCAGATTGATTAAAAGAAACGCTTGATCCCAAGTTTGAACCAATATTCCCCGCCATTTCTTTAAAGGCATTTATTTCCAACGAGCCTGGGATAAAAATTCCTTCCTGACCATCGGTGTCATACACCGTTAATTCCACGGGAAGAATAATTCCTAGATATTCCAGTGATTGAATCGATATATCCAACCGATCGCCTTGTATCTTGACTTCCCCTGAAATCATGGTATTTCGAGGAATAAGGGTTTTCCCTACTTGCAAAGGTTCGAGCAATCGTAACCGGACACTCTGACCGTTTATAAGCGAGCAATTTTCATGTACACAAGCTTTGATCGTGTTTCTGTCTTCCAGTAAGCTTTTGCCAACAGCAGTATTAAATCCGTTATTCCGAGGGCTTCTATTGCTGCCAATCCCAACGGAATCTACTGCTTGTGGCAAACTGGAAACCGTTTGCTCGATTTGTTGGTTGATCCTCGAAATCTGCCTTTTTTTCTTAGTGCTCAGGAGCGACGAAATACGACCTGACTGATTAGTTTGTCCACTCACTACTTGCCCTTGATTTTGACCCTGCGGAATATATTTAGCGGCCATTTGATAGGATTTTTCCATCAATTCAATTTGGTCTGCCATGGCATTTTTCCGACTGTCATTATCATGAAGCCTCGCCGATAGATCTTCCACCTTTTGATTGCCCTTTCTATTCTCAGGTTTTTCTGTCGATGATTCAAAGAAATTACTCAAATTTCTGTTTACTTGCCTGTAGGCTTTATTAGAACTTTGAATTTTTGCAATAGGTTGTCTTATGCTTGTGCTAGCATTGCCATTTCCACTTTGATGGCTAACTTTTGATTCCGATTCGTTATTCAGCTTTTCGTTATTTAACTTATTAGCATCCGAACTTTTCATTTCTTCACTGAACATGGAAGCCATACTTTGCAACGAATGTTTCTGTTCCCCTTGGTTCTCTTCCATTTTTGCTTGTTCGAAAACTGCTTTTTTATCATCTGCCAACACATTGCTTTTTGGCATGGGAATAGTGGTATTAAAACCTTTCGTTTCTTTTTCTTTCTCCGACTTCGAAGGAGAAAAGATATACCACATGCATAAACCGAAGATGATAAACATCAATGGAAAGATGAGCATTTTCCTTTGCCGTAACTTTTGTTCGGCTGTCAACGGTTCTTTTTGAGGTTTGTCACCCTCCTTAGTTTCTTTCATACTGTTTTAAATTTAGTTTGTGAATACTATCGGTTACATGTAGTGTAGTTGCAGTTGGTTGATATGTCCAATCTTGATTTGTTCCCTATCCGTTTTATTGATATTGTAAATGGATGAAAAAGAGATATAAAGCGATGCAATTCCAAAAACGGAACATAAAATCAATATTGAGACAAGTCTTTTCTTAGGGGAGAGAGAAGCACAATACAGTTTTAGCTTTTCTTCTATCCGACTTCTGAATTGAAAAAATTTCTTTGTTATTTCGTTTCTCATTGCATTATCTGTTTATGACTTTCAGGTCTTTATTTTCGACTATCTCAAAATTTTCAATGCTAAACCCCTGAGGATTGTTATCGCTTCGCACAGAATTCAATAACTGGCATTTGGTTATCAAGCTCCGCTCAGTTACATTACTCTCACGGATAATCATTTGCCGGGCATACGTCATGACCTGATACGGATACTTATCGAATTTGCAAACCACACTATCCACTTGAATAGCCTGATTTATATTTCCAGATACGATTCGGGCGTAATATCCTTTTTCAGACAAATCCGAATAGTAATTGAAGGCACTTCGATCCGAGAGAAATAAGGCTCTTTTGATGTTACTTTCAATCGCATTCTTATCCGGCGAAAGGGTGAAGAACAGTTCATGAAAACGTTTTACATGTTCCCGGGCTTCAACCGGCCTGTTCTGTGAAAGATCTTGAGAAAGAGCCAGCATCAACGACTTTCCATTGTCCAGCACATAAATTTTCTGACGTTGTACTTCCGCAAAGGTGTAGGAACTCCATACCGAATACCCGGTAACAGTTCCACACAGGCATAGAAAGATAATGCTGAAAAGTCTGATTTGCTTAAAACTCGATTCTATGTTTTTTAATGATTTGAATTCCATTTGTCTTTTTATTTAAAAAGTTATTTTCCAAGTAGTCGACCGGCTACATTTCCTGTTGCGGCTCCAGCTGCACCTCCCGCTATCGAACCCGCTTTTCCAGCTGTATTGCTGACATTACGACCAAAATTTCCCATTCCTCCCGCCTGAATAATCCATCCTGCTACTGTTGGAATAGTGAAATAACCGATGATACCAATAATCAAAAAAATGATGTAAACTACGTTGGATGAATCTATGGAGTAATTGGGATTATTCTGCAACTGTGAAATATCATTCTGCAACATGAGTACTTGTATTTTAGCTAAGATAGTACTGAACAAATCGGATACCGGAAGCCATAGATAAACACTCACATAACGTGTGATCCATTGGGTCATGGTTGACTGAAACCCATCCCATACGCTTATGGCAAAAGCAATGGGACCAAGGATAGCCAACACTATTAAGAAAAAAGTGCGAATGGTATCAATCACAAGAGAAGCTGCTTGAAACAATATCTCTAACAATTCCCGAAAAAAGTCCCGAATGGATTTTTTCATGCTGTACATCCCTTTTTCAATATACATTCCCGTCATGGTGGCTAAATCGCCAGGACTCCAGCCCAACTCATCAAGTTGCTTATCAAATTCTTCATTGCTTACCAGATATGCAGTTTCAGGATTTTTCATGGCAGCATCATATTCTAATTTATCTTTTTGCTTTTGATATCCCTCCATATCAAAAGTTTGTGATTGGAGCATTTGGTTTGTGCCTTGAACAACCGGACTTAGTATCCCGTTGATAGTACCCAAGACAAAGGTTGGAAAGAACATAATGCACAAACCAATGGCAAAAGGGCGAAGCAGCGGATACACATCAATTGGTTCCGTCCTTGCTAAAGATTGCCACACCCGGGAGGAAACATAAAATAAAGCTCCAAGACCGGCTATCCCTTTGGCTACACCTGCCATATTGGAGCAAAGAGGCATCATTTCTACATATAGACTCCGCAGAATCTGGTGCAGCGTTTCGAATTCAATAGATAACAACATAGCTTACCAGTATTTTTCGTTCGTATCATATAATGCTTTCACTCTGTCTGTGTCGCCAGTACGCTGGGAACGAAGGTAGCTTACAGCAATATTTTTGTTTGTATAATAAGTGACCAGATTACGGTACTTCTTAACCGAGTTGTAGGTTCGATCAATAATATCCAGCCGCTCCTTATCAGTCATGGAAAGTCCATTTGAACTTACTACCTCTTTTAATTCGACAAGAAGATCTCCACTTTGCTCTAAAAGTTTAGCGTAACCAAAAGCAATGGCACCCAACTCTTGTACGGTATAGTTTTTGTCAATGAGCATTTTTTGAAAACTATTGACATATATGTCCGAAATTTCACCGACCATCAAGATTGTTTGCTGTACTTTTTTTGCATCCTTGACTAAATTACTGACAGTCTTCAAAGCATCATAATACTTCTTGCCCTGCTCATAGAGTTTCACTGTTTCTTTGAAATTGTTCACCATGTTGGAAGCGGTAGTGGAGGTCTCAATCACTTGTTTGGTAGTATTTACGATACCTTGAGCCATGTTTGTAGGATCAAACGTGACAAATTGCGCTTTCGAGGAAATGACACAAGTCATTAGAAAGATGGCTGCTAAATAGATTTTTGTTTTCATTTTAATAGTGGATTTTAATAATTGGTTTTAAAAGTAAATGCAAATTGATTATTTTTAAATTTGAAAAGAAATGACATTACATGACATAAAAATCATGATCAAAACTGATCATCATCCTTTTTGGATTTGTTTTGTTTCACAAAGCTGTTTGATGGCTAATTCGATATCACCATCCAGCTTTTCAACAAGATTGAATAGCTCTACTTTTTCAGACTCTTCGGTAGTATAAGTCAGGTATTCCTCCATGGATACTTCCGTAGCATAGACGGCAGATTGTGTGCCTCCCAGACCTATCCAAACCTCTTTATAAAGCCGGTTTGGATTATTTGCCAGATTAATGGAAAGTATCTGTGCTTTCTCCTTTTCTGTAAGTCCCAGCAGTGCCTGAATAGCATCAAACTTATTCATGTACTTACGTTGATCCAGGAGAATTTTACAGTCCGAATTATTGATAATGGATTCTTTGACAATTGGAGAAGCAATAATGTCTTCCACTTCCTGTGTGACCACAATGGCTTCTCCGAAATACTTTCGAACCGTCTTGAAAAGGTATTTGATGTATTCGGCCATGCCTTCTTTGGCAATTGCCTTCCATGCCTCTTCTATCAGGATAACTTTTCTTATTCCCTTTAATCGTCTCATTTTATTGATAAAGACTTCCATGATAATAATGGTGACTATTGGGAATAAAATTGGATGATCTTTGATATTGTCCAGTTCAAAAACTATAAACCGTTTGGAAAGTAAATCAATCTGTTTGTCGGAATTTAGTAGGTAATCATATTCTCCGCCTTTGTAATACGGTTCGAGAACATTCAAAAAGTTGGCAATGTCAAAATCTTTTTCCCGTACTTTCTTTCCATTGAGCACCTCATGGTAATCTGTTTTTATATACTCATAGAAGCTATTGAAACTGGGTGATAATTCCCTGGATTTAATTTTGTCTATATACAAACTCACTGCATTGGAAAGAGCCACCTCTTCAGCACGGGTCGGAGGCTCATCATCCCTTTTCCATAAAGTCAGAATCAATGTTTTGATACTTTCCCGTTTTTCAATATCATAGATACCATCTTCGGTAAAGAAAGGATTAAATGCTATCGGATTTTGTTCTGAATAGGTGAAATAAACCCCATCTTCACCGTGGGTTTTACGATGAATCATCTCACAGAGTCCGAGGTAACTGTTTCCGGTATCTATTAACAGCACATGCGAACCTTGTTCGTAATACTGCCGTACCATGTGATTGGTAAAAAAAGATTTTCCGCTGCCTGAAGGTCCGAGGATAAACTTATTACGGTTGGTGATGATCCCTTTTTTCATGGGTAAGTCTGAAATATCCACATGAATAGGTTTACCGGTAAGTCTATCCACCATTTTAATCCCAAAAGGTGAAACGGAGCTTTTGTAATTCGTTTCTTCGGTGAAAAAGCAAATACCCTGTTCAATGAACGTATAAAAGCTTTCTTCTGCCGGAAAGTCCGCTTCATTACCCGGAATGCCTGCCCAAAATAGTGTTGGAGTATCCACGGTGTTGTGCCTGGGTTTACATTCCATGAGTGCCAATTGACTCCCTACATCATTTTTGATGTGTTTGAGTTCCTCCCTGTCATCACTCCATGCCATCACGTTACAATGGCAACGAATAGAGGTAAGTCCGTAGCTGTGTGCTTCATTCAGGTATTTGTCAATCCACTCCTTATTGATTTGGTTGCTCCGGCTATACTTTGATAATGAGTGCATGTTCCGCCCCATTTTTTCGAATTTTTGGAGGTTCTCAGTACTATCATCAATGAATAGGTATTGATTATAAATGTGGTTACAAGAAAGTAGCAACCCAACTGGAGAGGCAAATGACAACCTACAATCGGAACGGTCGGTGGAAAGTTTCTCGTATCTGATATCCGTTCCCACGCTGGCAGGCAAATCATCAACATCCGACAGGGTATGCAAACATAGAATATTATCTCCAATGTACATCTCTTCTGCTTTAAGCGTTATATCTTTGAGTGTAGTGGTATTCTCCTGTGACAGTGAAAAGTATTTTTCCACAATTCCGGCTCTGGATTCAGTACCTACAATCTCATCTGTTTTCAGACGGGTAAGGGTAATGAATCCGTTATCATTGACAATCCGTTCAAATTGGCCCACTGCTTCCAAAAATCTTTCAACAATTTCTTTGTCCCGAAACTCTTTGGGAATAATCGAGCCCCGGCACAACGTTGAAAAGTTGCTTTGCATCCGGGAACGTTCTTTGGTGGTCTTGGTCAAAAAGAGGTAACAGGTGTGATTCAGGTAAGGACGTTCATTGAAGTGACGTTCAAAACTTCGGGAGAGGAAACTCATTTCTTCTTGTTTGATTTCCGGTTCGTATTGCTCTTTGATATACCAATCCTGTTTATGTACTATACAAAAATCGGGAAGCACCTTTACCGCTTTTGTCCAGGAAGAATGGATGGCTTCATATTCTTTACCGGTAACCGTAAAGAGTTCGGGAAGTTCCACTTTGAAAGCAACCGTAATGTCGGCATCTTTCGAAATGATGCAACCCATTTCCACTCCCCAAATCGGGAATCTACTTTCAAGCGTAGCTGCTTTTAATATGTTTCTCATAATTCTTTTTGATGAATGTGTTTGAATAATCGAGGAAAACTTTTACGGTTAAGAAGGTACTTCGGGTGACTCTTGACAGCACCCAACTTCATAAGTCCATATTCGCCGTATTTGTGATTCAGTGCAAAAGTTTGCCAGACAAGAACCGAAGAAGCGATAACACCAAAACAAATACAGAACCATTGACCTATTCCAGTCATATACAGAATCACGAAAAGGACAAAGATGGTGAGCAGTCCGCCTGCAAACAGGAAGAGATACTGGCTTTTCAGTCCTTTAAATTCCACCGATTTGCCGATACCTTTATTAATTGGATAATCTGCCATGGCCTTACAGGAAAAAGGAGCGTAAAACGGTAGCCGCCACAATCAGAAAGATACAGGCTCCAAACCACGACGCCGCCGTTTTGCTGGTATCAGGATCCCCCGAAGAAAACTTACTGTATACTTTCACACCGCCGATCAACCCGATAACGGCACCGATGGCATAAATTAATTTAGTAGCCGGCTCAAAATAGGATGTTACCATGGTGGTAGCCTCTGTAATTCCTCCGGAACCATTCCCTTGTGCCTGGACAGACACATATGCAGCGAGTAGACAAGCTGCTGTTAGTAATACTTTTTTGTTAATCATAAAATTATCTTTTAAAATTGTTAGTAAACGAAATAGATTTAAGATCGGTAAATAATTGTTGTTAGATTGTGTTTAAATGAATCTGCCCACCATTAGCCATAATCGATTTCCTTCATGGTGTTTATTGCTTATAAAAAGTTGTTTATCTCGAATTGCTGAAAGTCAATATCGTGAGTTTCGGGATTATCTAAATTATTCTCAGTTGAATTTGCATTATACTTATCCAGCATTTCGGTAACCCTTTCTTTTCCTCCGTCAATTTGTTCTACTAATAGCTGAAATAATTCTGTTTGATCTATCTGTTGAATCGTGTTCACAGCACTGTGTTCTGCATCTTGTGAAGTTCTGTTTTGTTGCATAACCAGGATAAGATTTTCCATCTCATCATATTGAATGCCGCTAGCCAGTCCGGTTGTTTCATTGTCCACAAAACAATTCAAATCTTCCTCCTCGATTAATTCCTCCTCATCATATTCAAATTCAAGATCCAAATCCATCGGTTCTGGAGAGTCGGAAAATACGCTGTCCAATTCACTGTTATCGATCCTTGCCAATCTGTTTTTTTCATTGGACTGGGCAAATGTAGTGGTGATTTCAATCGGTTTTTTAATATGACTTAGGGTGTCATCATTTGTCGCAACTTGGCTCAATTGAGTTTTCGTTTTACCCATGATGTCGTCATCGTCGGGATAAATTGGAGCTATATTGGGTGGAAGTTTTACTTTCGGATAAAAAAACTTTTTTATTCGCTTACGTTGAAGATAAAGCAGTACCCAAACAAGGTACAAGAGAATGGATATTAATACTATATTTGTCATTACGATATGGGTTTTTTGAATTTGTTTTCGTACAAATTGTTGATTTCATCTTTGTGACTTTCAAGATGGTGGAGTATGATGTTTTCCACATAGCTGCTAATGTTGGCTTTATGGCCACCAATCACGTTGACAATACTCAGAAGGGTCAAATGTGTCTCTCTGGTAATGTAAAGGCTTTGACGATCGGTAAGATCTACCTTATCAAAATAGGTCTCCCGGTAATCCGATTGCTCTGTTCGTTTTCGCTTTTGGGATTCCTTGATTTTAGGAGTTTCGATTACAGGTTCATCTTCTTTGATAATAGGCGGAAGTTCTTTTTCTTTTTCATTCAAGGTTTCCTTTTTCATAGGAAAACCTTGTGAAATAACTTCTCTCATAAAATCCTCATCGACTTTCGGGATAGTTGTTTGCTTTGCCATGATGTTTATAACTTAATGATGTGAGCTATTTCAATTAATAGTTCTTCCAGATTACTCCCTTTGATCATTTTCTTATCGGCTGGAAATAAGGTGGAACGAAAAACAGGTTTCCGATTGCCGGATAATTCCTTGTTGTAGCGCTTGGTGTCAGGGATAAAGGTGCGAAGCAGCGGAATACCAAATTCGTGGATTGATTTTTCGTAGATGTCATACAAATCGGTCTTTTCTCGTCCATCCACTTGATTCCAAAAGAGATGAAGTTCTTTCAGACGCAAAGATGCATTACCAACCAATAGTTCATTGATTGAAAGTGCGAATGAAAGGCAACTTTCCAATACCAACCTGTCTGCAATAATGGGGGTGAAGATGTAGTCCATGTTGGCTAGCGATTGTAACACACCTGCACTATTCACTGTCCCGGGCAAATCAAAAAATACTACATCGAATTCCATGTCAGTAGATGCTAAAAAGCTGTTGGCCGATGCGATAGCATCCTCGGGCGTGCTGCAAATAATTGGATAAGCCTTTTTATTCAATTGCTTGAACTGGTTAAAGGCTATCAGCTTGTAATAGTCATCTGTCTCCACTTGTTGGGTATCCCGTTTCCGCATGGCATTAATGCTGTATTGTGGATAATCACAATCTAACACCGCCACATTATAGCCTTTGAGGTAATGCAGATAGCTTGCTGCTAAAACGGTAAAGGTCGTTTTGCCAACTCCTCCCTTTTGGGTAGAGAAAGCGACAAACAATGTTTCTTTCTTCATTTCAATCATTTTTTAAGTTTTTAATTCTGGGTTGTATTATTGCTATACCTCATTTATGAAATCAAGAATGTATGTTTGCAAGTTTTCAAGATATTATGGAATCAAGAATTCTTGGTGTCTTGTTGTCAAGACTTCTTGTTGTCATGGTGTCAAAAATGCATGGTGTCAAGAATTCTTGGTGTCAAGATTTCATGGTGTCATGGTTTCAAGATTTCAATTTTTATTGAAGTCAATTATTCATTTATTCAATCATTAAAGACTTTTTTCAATCATTCATGATTTATAGTTGTCAAGAAAGCAGTAAATCAATATTTCAAGCAAATAAATACATTAAATCGGCCTCTTTTTCAATCTGTCCTCGTTTGGCACTCTCTGACCTATTTTGTCCTATATCCAGCTATGGTACAGCTGGGAAACAGATACTAATTTTGCGCTGTCATGAAACAAGAGAATATGAATAGGCTATATGCTCATTCAATAATGCTAATCACATTTGCATTTGGCAAATGGCAAGTTGTATTTTGAGCTGCTTGAAATTCTTTCAGCAGCTCAAAATGACTTGCCCTTTCAGGGGAAGCGCACCCTCCGAAGTCGGTGCTTTAGAAGAAGAATTTATGGAGCTAATAGCTCAAAAGTAAAATTACAAGGATATGAAAACAGAAGTGAAAAAAACACCTCGAAAAACCAAGGTAGGAAGGAATCAAAAGAGCGATCCGGCTATATTTCGTTACTCAATAAGTTTTAATGCGGTGGAACATGCCGCGTTTTTAGGTCGTTTTGAAGAGTCCGGAATGAAGGTAAAAGCGCATTTTATCACCGCTTGCATCTTCAATAAAACCATCCGGATAGTCAAATTGGATAAGGCGGTGATAGATTATTACATGCGATTGACAACTTTTTACTCACAGTTTCGTGCCATTGGGGTCAATTATAATCAGGCGGTGAAGTCAATTAAATTTGCTTTTGAAGAGAAAAAGGCTCTTTATTATCTGGCAAAACTTGAAAAAGCAACACTTGAACTGGTCGTATTGAACCGTCAGATTATAGATATGACAGATAAACTTGAAGTTCAAATATACGGTTCAGCAGATGCAGAATCAGAAAAGAGTGATGCCAATTTGAAATGATAATAAAAAATGGTTGCTAAAATCAGTTCGGGGAGTTCTATTTTTGGAGCTTTAGCCTACAATCAAACAAAGGTAGATGAGCAAAAAGCGAAGGTAATTCTTACCAGCCGGATGATAGAACCGCGGGATAGCAATTATACGGTAGGAGTCAGTATGCGTTCGTTTGAACCCTATCTGGCTGCCAACCAAAAGACCGAAAACCCGATTTTGCATATTTCCTTGAATCCCGACCCGAAAGATGTTTTGACGGATGAACAGTTATCTGAAATAGCACAGGAGTATATGGATAAACTGGGCTATGGCAACCAACCTTTTGTAGTATATAAGCACGAGGATATTGACCGCCATCACCTCCACATTGTATCGGTCCGAGTAGATGAGAATGGAAAAAAACTGGATCACAATTTTGAATTCCGTAAATCCATGGAAATTTGCCGGCATCTTGAGCAAAAGTTTCATCTGATCCCTGCTGATAAGAAAGAAAAACAACCTGAGACCCCAATTAAAGGGATTCAATATGGCGAGGGAAATTTGAAAAGTCAGATAGCGGGAGTCATTCGTCCGTTGGTGAAATCCTATTATTTTCAGACTATGGGAGAATACAAAGCCTTGTTGTCATTGTATCACATTACAGTCGAAGAAATCAAAGGTGGTTCAGCAGATAAGATGTTTAACGGATTGGTTTATTCTGCTACCAATGACAAAGGAGAACGAATTGGTAAATCGTTCAAATCGTCATTGTTTGGAAAAACGGTTGGATATGAAGCGTTGCAACAACGAATGGCACAATCAGGAGAAATTATTAAACAAAAACTGTTGAAAGAAAGAACCAGAGCTGTAGTTACCAAAGCATTGAAATTACCTTTAAATCGGGCTGACTTTGAGAAACAACTATCCGCTAACAATATTAATGTCGTGTTCCGACATAATGATGCCGGTCGTATCTATGGAGTAACGTTTATCGATCATCAAAATAAATGTGTACTTAACGGTTCACGACTGGGCAAAGAGTTCTCGGCAAACGTCTTTAATGAGCTTTTTACTTCATTTAAAGAGGATAATAACAAGCAATCACAGCAACATAGTAATAGCCACATTGGACACGCTGACGAGCCTAGTTTCAAGTCTCAGCACGATACCGAAAATTTTGATGATTCTCTCGATTTATTCAGTATGGAGACCAATGGAGGTATTGATTCGGAGGAAGAAGCTTTTATCCGTAGAATGAAAAAGAAGAAAAAACGGAAGAAGCCGATTTGATACGATATTGAAGATTCAAAAACAACAAACAAGAAAACAAATAAAGAAATTACAAACTAACAAATTCAAACTAAAAAAATAAAAATTATGCAACAAGAAGATGATTTAAGAGGCTTAGCAAAAGTAATGGAATTTATGCGAGCCATCAGTATATTATTCGTACTGATAAATATTTACTGGTATTGTTATGAAGCTTTTCAACATTGGAACCTGACTATCGAAACATTGAACAAAATCCTATTGGGCTTTCAACGAACGTCAGGATTATTCTCCTCTATCCTATGGACAAAGTTGTTCGCAGTGGTTTTTCTGGGGTTGTCATGCCTGGGCACCAAAGGCGTTAAAGAAGAGAAAATATCATGGACAAAAATCACAATTCTCCTAATTATTGGAAGTCAGTTGTTTTTCCTGAATTGGTGGATACTTTCTTTGTTTCTGCCTATACAAGCAAAATTAGCCATCTATATTTCAACCTTGACAATTGGGTATATTTGTATGATGATGGCTGGTTTATATACGAGTAGGCTTTTGAAGAATAGCATGATGGATGATGTGTTCAACAACGAGAATGAAAGCTTTATGCAAGAAACCCGGTTAATGGAGAATGAATATTCCATAAACCTGCCTACCAAATTCTGGTATAAGAAGAAACAGTGGGATGGTTGGATTAACATTGTCAATCCTTTCCGGGCCACTATCGTGTTGGGTACACCCGGAAGTGGTAAATCGTATGCAGTAGTCAACAATTTTATCAAACAGCAGATTGAGAAAGGCTTTGCTATGTACATTTATGATTTTAAGTTTGACGATTTATCGACCATCGCTTACAACCATTTGCTTAAACACCGTGACAAGTACAAAGTGGCACCTAAGTTTTATGTTATTAACTTTGACAATCCAAGAAAAAGCCACCGCTGCAACCCCATTAACCCAACATTTATGACAGACATCAGCGATGCTTATGAAAGTGCTTATACCATCATGCTTAACCTGAATCGAAGTTGGATTCAGAAGCAAGGCGATTTCTTTGTTGAATCTCCGATTATTCTGTTAGCCGCTATTATTTGGTATTTGAAAATTTATAAAGATGGCAAGTATTGCACCTTTCCCCATGCCATTGAATTTCTGAATAAAAAATATTCCGATACATTTACGATTCTTACTTCTTATACCGACCTTGAGAATTACCTGTCACCGTTTATGGATGCCTGGGAGGGAGGAGCACAAGACCAGTTACAAGGACAAATTGCATCCGCCAAGATTCCACTGTCCCGTATGATTTCGCCTCAACTCTATTGGGTAATGACCGGCGATGATTTTACGCTGGATATCAATAATCCCGAAGCACCCAAAATTCTTTGCGTGGGTAATAACCCAGACCGGCAAAGTATTTATTCAGCAGCACTTGGATTGTACAACAGCCGAATTGTAAAGCTTATCAACAAAAAAGGACAACTTAAAAGCTCCGTTATCATTGATGAGTTGCCAACTATTTATTTCCGTGGATTGGATAACCTGATTGCCACGGCCCGTAGTAATAAAGTGGCAGTATGCCTGGGATTTCAGGATTACAGCCAATTGAATCGGGATTATGGAGACAAGGAAGCCAAAGTCATTCAGAATACGGTTGGGAACATTTTCAGCGGACAAGTGGTGGGTGAAACAGCCAAGAATTTGTCTGACCGATTTGGGAAAGTTCTTCAACTACGCCAATCGATGACTATCAATCGTCAGGATAAATCTACATCCATCAGCACACAAATGGATAGTCTTATCCCGGCTTCAAAGATAAGCAACCTGACTCAAGGTGTTTTTGTGGGGGCTGTCTCGGATAATTTTGAGGAACGCATTGAACAAAAGATTTTTCATGCTGAAATAGTGGTAGATAATGCCAAAGTAGCAGCCGAAACCAAAGCTTACAAAATGATACCTGAAATTGCATCCTTTGTTGATAGCGATGGGAACGACAACATGAAACAAGAAATTGACAAAAACTATAATCGAATCAAACAAGAAGTTGCTCAGATTATTGTTGACGAGATGGAACGCATTAGAAATAATCCGGAATTGAGCCATTTGGTGAAGAAATAGTTTAAATGATTAAGTTTCATATTTCAATTGTGATGAATTCATAATTGCCCATTAGTTGTTTATTATTGTAATTTAAATCATACTAATAGTATGACATAAGCGGATAAAATAAACTACTGATATAGACTTCAAGTAAGATTATATTAATAAAAAAGGTATATTTCTTGTTTGTTTTATGAATTTAGTTTATTTTTGTGCTCTAAACTATACTAATAGTATGATAAAAGAGTCAAAAATAAACATATTAGTTCAGAAACTACCCAAAGGGCTTGTTTTACTTTCTCCGTGGTTGGCTGCTGAAGGATATCCATATGAACTTCAACAACGCTATCGGAAGAGTGGCTGGTTAAAGTCAATAGGAAAAGGAGCTATGATAAGGACAGGAGATGAACTAAATTTATCTGGTGCTATTACAACTCTTCAAACTCAGGCAAATGCAAGTGTTCACGTTGGAGGGCGATCTGCCTTGGAACAATTGGGTTTAGCGCATTATCTTCAAGTCAATTCAAGTGAGTTAACTCTATTTGCTGAAGGACGATTCTCCTGGCCTTTATGGTTTAAGAATAATAAATGGGATTTGGAAGCCAAATTATATTGTACTTCACTTTTCAAAAATAAAGATATTGGTATGGTTGATTATATGGATGGAGAATTAAAGATGAATATTTCAGGTGCTGCAAGAGCAATAATGGAGTGTTTATCGTTGACTCCAAACCAATTTCCATTGAATGAAGCATATGAGTTAATGGATGGATTAACTACACTAAGACCTTTACAAGTTCAAGAACTATTAGAAAATTGTAAATCAATCAAAGTAAAACGGCTATTTCTTTTTTTTGCAGAAAAGGTAGGTCATAGTTGGTTTAAATATATTGATATAAAAAAAATAGATTTAGGATCTGGTAACAGGAGTCTGGCTAAAGATGGGGTTTTAATTTCTAAATATCAGTTAGTTGTTCCTAAGGAGCTAATTTAAATATGAATAAAGTAAAGCAAACTATATAAGAACTAAAATCTATGAATGAAGCATATAAGAAACAAGTTGCGTTGTTGTTGAGAATATTACCAGAGGTATTTGCAGAGAAAAATTTTGCTTTACATGGTGGAACCGCAATAAATTTGTTTGAGCAAAATTTACCACGCTTGTCTGTAGATGTTGATCTAACCTATACTACTTTTAGTGATAGGAATCAAGATTTAAAAACAATTCGTTTATTGTTAGAGAATTTAAAGACACGAATTCAAAAAAGAATACCGTCCATTCGTTTTTCAAATCCGATTGTTGCGTCCGAAAACTTAAAGTTAATATGCTCAACAAGTGAAGCGACTGTAAAGATAGAGGTAAATCAAATAAACAGAGGATTGATAGGAGAATCACGTCTAATGCTTTTGTGTCAAAATGCACAAGCAGAATTTGATAGTTTTTGTGAGATGTCAGTTGTTTCTGCTAAACAGTTATGGGGAGGAAAAATTGTTGCAGCATTGGATAGACAACACCCCAGGGATTTATTTGACATAAATAACTTATTATATGGAACTGGCTTTACAGAAGATATAAAATCTGGATTCATATTTTTCTTATTGTGTAGTAAAAGACCCATACATGAGGTATTAAACCCACAACTAATCAATCATGAAGCTGTGTTTAGTAGCCAGTTTAAGGGGATGACAGATCAACCTTTCACTTACAAAGAATATGAGGCAGTTAGAACTCTTTTAATAGATACTATTCATAAGGGCTTAACTAAAGATGACAAAGAGTTCCTATTGGCTTTTGTAAAAGGAGAGCCTAATTGGGGAAAAGTCAACTATAGTATGTATCCTTCAATTAAGTGGAAATCAATGAATATTGATAACTTGAAGAGAACTAATCCAGATAAATTTCAAGAACAGATTGCTTTGTTAAAGCAGTTGTTTTAATAGTTGTAATTAATAATATTATTGTTTGTATTCCTTTTATTATTCTTCTTATACGGTTTTATCTGTAATCGTAAATTGTCCATTCTTACCTGGTATATACGGACCTATTTAAAAGGGGAGTAAAACAAGATTAAAAGCATAACTGAAGCATATGATTTTTATATCTGTAAATCAATGTGTTGTAAAAGCTTATCAAGGGACAATTGAAAAAGTAAATTTTTATTCTTACGTCTTTTAAATTTTGTTAATCTATTTGTATAATATTGAACAATTGACATTTAAATTTAATAAAGAACTTTACATAGAAAATAAGCCACTATCAATTTATCGAAAATTTAAAATATCTAATCAAGATATCGATGTCAATTACACTCCTTTTATTCATTTTCTAAACTTGTTATTTGGACTACAGGTAAGGTCTTATTTAATTTCAAAAAAAACATTAACAGTAATATAGGTTTATTTGAATTAAATATGTAATTTTGAAACTTATTAAAAAATTGGTGACTAATAATTCAGCTATTTCTAATAAAAAAGCTGAAAACAAGCCACTTTAGACAAACACGATTAAATCAAAATGTATTGATGAATAGTAAATATAATAAATTAGAGCTTTGCTGGCCGGGTAAAGACATTGAAGTAAAACCGGAACCACGTGTTTTGATCGAAGACCCCGAAAAATCATATGGTGAAGCAAATACAGAAAATATGCTTATTCATGCAGATAATCTTCTTGCACTGAAAGCCCTTGAACAAAAATTCAATGGAAAGATTAAATGTATTTACATTGACCCTCCTTACAATACCGGAAATGCTTTTGAACATTACGACGATGGCCTGGAACATAGCACATGGTTAAACCTGATGAAACCAAGGTTGGAATTGCTTCATAAATTATTAGCCAATGATGGCAGTATGTGGATTTCGATTGATGATGATGAAAGTCATTATTTAAAGGTGTTTTGCGATGAGATATTTGGACGTAAGAATTTTGTAAACAACGTAATATGGGAAAAGAAATATTCTCCACAAAACGATGCAAAATGGCTTTCGGATAGTCATGACCATATTTTGGTATATGCCAAAAACAAAGAAGTCTGGCGACCTAATTTATTGCCCAGAACTGAGGAAATGGATAGCAGATATAAAAATTATGATAATGACTCAAGAGGTATTTGGAAATCAAGTGATTTATCCGTTAAAACATATAATGCTAAAACTGATTATGAAATAACTACACCAACTGGAAGAATTGTAAACCCTCCAGCAGGATATTGTTGGCGAGTTTCAAAAGAACGACTAAATGAATTGATTAATGATAATAGAATTTGGTTTGGTAAAGATGGATCTAATGTTCCTTCAATTAAGCGTTTTCTTTCAGATGTAAAAGAAGGATCAGTTAGTAAAACGATTTGGTACAGAACAGAAGTCGGTGATAATCAAGAGGCAAAAAAAGAAACAAAAGAGTTTAATTCTGAATCTGTCTTTACAACTCCAAAGCCCGAAAGATTAATTCAACGAATTATTCAATTGGCATCCAGTGAAGGTGATATTGTATTGGATAGTTTTTTAGGAAGTGGTACCACTGCAGGAGTTGCCAATAAAATGAACAGGAAATGGATAGGAATTGAATTAGGCGAACATTGCAATACACATTGTTTACCCCGAATGAAATTGGTTTGTGAAGGTACAGATCAGGGAGGAATATCTAAAGCAGTAGGTTGGAAAGGTGGAGGTGGTTTTAAATTCTATGGTTTGGCACCAAGTTTACTTAATAAGGATAAATACAATCAATGGGTTATTAATCCGGATTATAATGCACAACTACTTGCCGCTGCTATGGCCCGTCACGAAGGGTTTACTTATAGTCCTAACGAATCAATCGTTTGGAAACAAGGATTTGCAACTGAAAATCATTTTTTGTTTACAACCACCAATACTATTACTCCCGAAGTTGTTGAGCAGATATTAAGTGAAATGCAGCCGGAAGAAACCTTGCGTATTTGTTGTACTGCATTTGTAGAAGGTTGTGAAAAAATTTCATCACGCATTGAAATTAAAAAAATACCTTCCTTATTATTGGGCAAATGCGAATTTGGGAATGAAGATTATTGCACGGATATAAACATACTCAATATACCAACTGACACTGAACAACCGGCTTTTGTACCTTCGTACGTACAACCCGATGTAAAACCAAGTCCGACAAAGATTAACAAAGAAGATAAATCACAAACACTAATCTTGTTTTAAATCATGACTGAATATCTTAGCAATACTATGAGTTTAAGGGAACCTCTTAAACAAAGTCTGGCAGTATTAGAAAAGCTCTTAAACGAAACTGATTTGTTGGGAAACACAGCATATGATAAAAAAGAAACATTAGTAAAAGCTGATTATTCATTGTTCGAGGAATTTGAAAGATCTTTCCCATCAATTTGTTTTTCGATCGCAACCGGTATTGGTAAGACAAGGTTAATGGGTGCATTTGTAAGTTACCTTGCAAAAGAAAAAGGAATTAAAAACTTCTTTATACTTTCGCCCAATATAACCATTTACAACAAACTGAAAGATGATTTCGGAAACCAGGGAGCTGAAAAGTATGTATTTAAAGGATTGCCCGAAATTGCCAACAATGCAGTGATTATAACCGGCGAAGATTACGAAACCAAAGGAATAAAAGAATCGGACGATTCGATACAAATCAACATGTTTAATATCGGTAAAATCAATGCCGATAGTAAAACTACTACCAAAGACGGACAGTCATTACCACCCCGTATTAAAAGATTCAGAGAAACCCTGGGCGACAGCTATTATAATTACCTGGTAAATTTAAAAGATCTGGTCATTATTATGGATGAATCACATCGTTACCGGGGAGAACAAGGAATGAAAACCCTGAATGAATTGAACCCTATATTAGGTATTGAATTAACTGCAACGCCAATTGATGCAAGCACCAATCAACGATTCAAAAATGTGGTATTCGAATATGGATTGGCAGATGCTCTGCAAGATAGAAAATATATAAAAAATCCGGCTGTTGTTACACGTGCGGATACTAATTTTAACAGCATGAACGAGTTGCAGATAGAACGTCTCAAACTCAATGATGCCATCCAAATGCACCGGGATACAAAAATTGCCATTCAAAATTACGTTGCCGATAACGATTTGAATCCGGTAAAACCGACTATCCTTGTTTCGTGTAAAGATACAACTCATGCTAAGAGCATTTTTGACTATGTTACTTCCGACGAATTTTATCTTGGCGAATTTAAAGATAAAACGATTCAAATTGATTCCAGTTGTAAAACAGACATTCAGGTAGAGCAATTACTGACTCTCGAAAAACCAGGTAATAAAATAGAAATTGTTATTCATGTTGATATGCTCAAAGAAGGTTGGGATGTTGCTAATTTGTACACCATTGTACCTTTACGGGCAGCCAATGCCATAACCCTTATTGAGCAGACTATCGGCAGGGGGTTGCGATTGCCATTTGGGGGTAAACGTACCGGTGTTGAAAAAGTTGATATGCTTTCGATCATGATGCATGATAAGTTTCAGGAAGTTGTGGATGCAGCGAATGATAAAAATTCATTGTTATATTCAATCGGGAAAATTCAATTGACAAAGTCGGATTTAAATTCTAAAAAGGAAACTGTTGAATCGAAGACAAAAGATGTAGTTGAATTAGAGGAAGAGAAAAATCAAATTGCAAAGATTAAAGATGTTGATTTTCGCAAATTAGCTGAGACTGTTTATATTGCAAAAGTGGCAGTGAATGAAGTTATAAGGCATGCAATTGCCAATAAAGACATAGAAACGCCTGTTGAATTGAAAAATTCAGAAGTAAAAGATAAAGCAATCTTAGCAATCAAAGCTAAAATTAGAACTGACTATCCTGAACTTCCTCTTGAACAGCAGGATGATATAGTCAGAGAGGCAGTAAAAGTTTATACCGTTTCGGTTGACAATATAGTCCGGAATAATATTCTGATTCCAAATATAAAAGTGACGATATCAGAAAATAAAGGAGTTATTAAAGATTTCGATTTAGATACAAGTGAATTCTCACATAATATTTTGCAACAAGAATTTGAATTGTTACGGGAGACGATATACGATCATAAAAAAGATAAAATCCGAATTCAGACACAAATGTTGGAAATACCTGAGTTTACTATCTTAGAAATATTGAAAAAGAAACCCGAAATAGATTATGAAAACAATGCTGATATTTTATATAAACTTTGTTGTGAAGCGGTAGATGCAGTCAAACTCTCACTTCAAAAAGTTGAAACATTGGGTGATACAATAGTCATGTATCGTGAATTAATAGCCAATAAAATATACGCACAAGTTAAAGCAAACATAGAAATAGTAACCATCACACAATTTAAACCTGAAGCAGAACCATATGCTTTAATGCTGGGCGGAAATTACACAAAAGAGAAAGACGATGAAATACTAAATTACAAGGAAACTGTAAGTCCACGTTTGTTATCGTCGAAAGTATTTAATGGTTTTGCTAAGTCCTGTCACGACCGCTATAAATTTGATTCCATACCCGAAAAACGTTTTTCAACTATACTCGAGGACTCACATGATGTAATAAAATGGCTTCGACCTTCGCAGAAACAATTCAATATCTGGTACAATAATAATTCGGACAGATATGTACCCGATTTTGTTGGTGAAACTATAAATACCATATATTTGATTGAGATAAAAGCTGAAAACGAAATCGATGACAAAGTAGTCAAGTTAAAAGCAGACGCAGCAATTAAATATTGTAATACAGCAACCGAAATAAACCTGCAACGTAAAGAAAAAGCCTGGAAATATGTATTAATCCCTCACGATAAGACTGATAGCAATATGAGTTTTGAGAGGTTGGTAAGAGAGTATGGGAGGTAATTTCTTTGTTTTAGTTACATGAGTTGTTTGTTGTAAATCCAAACTAACACATATTCCACAACAATTTATCGTCTAAATTTATTTGGATAATAAGACAGTACCTTGGGCGAAAAAGTGGTTAAGGAAAAATTTTCACAAATGGAAGGTAAGTTTATTAGCCAAACTGCTATAAAATTTTTACTGAATATAAAATTTCGTAATAAGTTACCATTTAAGTAAAAAATAAATCTAAATAATTATGAATAAAATCGATTGGACAAATGAGAACATACTTAAACTCAACAATGAAATTAAGTATTTCAAAAATAATGAATTTGAAATTGATAATTTAACAGATGAAGAATCACTTGCGATTGAAAAAACTATTTCTTCAATTCGTGAAAAAATTGAACCTTGGCTTACTTCTATCTTTCAAAGTGAACATTTTTCTTTATTATTGGGGACTGGGTTTACAATGGGCCTAACTCAATTAGCTGATATCAAGTCACAAGCTATGGGACGAATTGAGTTTAATGTATTCAGTAAAAAGATAAAAGAATGGGCTAATGAAACTGCTGAACACTTTGGGCGTGGTTTTGCAAATATTGAGGATGATTTTAGGAGTGCAATTGAATTATTACAAGGTTTGAAAATCTTAAAAGCTGAAAAGGCTTCAGATCTTAATACAGAAATAAATTCAAAATTAAATGATTTTATCAATGAAATAATTAAGACTGAAAATGAGTTTGTGAAAAGTGAAAAATATACAGAAGTATTGTCAGTATTGAAATCATTTCTAATAAGTTTTTCTAGTAGAGCTGCGTCAAGAGAAAGAACAAATATTTTCACAACAAATTATGATAGATTCATTGAATTTGGACTTGACAATGCCGGCATATTGACTATTGACAGATTTATTGGAAAAATAAAACCTGTTTTTAGAACTACAAAACTGGAATTGGATTATCACTATAACCCACCAGGAATTAGAGGCGAGCCAAGATATGTTGAAGGTGTAATTAAATACATAAAACTACATGGGTCTGTTGATTGGAAGTTTGAAGATGATTCAATAGTCAAATTACCCCTTAATTTTGGTGTAAGCGCAGAAGAGAGGCAATATTTAATTCCAAAAGAGGCAAAAGATTTTTCTGTCATTTATCCAAACTCTTCGAAAGGCATTGATACAGCATATTTTCCATATTCTGAATTGTTTAGAGATTTCTCATCTGCTGTATGTCGTCCAAATTCAGTTATTGTTACATTTGGATATGGCTTTGGTGATTCTCACATTAATAGAGTCATCAAAGATATGCTTACAATTCCTTCTACACATTTAGTAATAATATCATTTGATAATGCAAGTGGCAGAATTCAAAAATTCATTGAGGAAATAAATTCTGCTCAAATTACTCTTATAATAGGTAAGAATTTGGCAAGCATAAAACCATTAGTTGAGAATTATTTACCTAAAGCTGCAATTGATAGAATTCAAGACAGGATGTTTAAAAATTTAGAGAAACGGAAAAGTAATTCTCCAGCAAATACAAATGGATATCCAATAAAAGCGGTAGAAAATGAATAATATTTACGACTACGATGAAATTCGAAACCTTACCATAGGTACAGTTGAATCTGTTTCTCCAACAGAGATAAAGGTATTACTGGAAATAGATGCTCCGCAAAATGTTGCAATCAATACTGGAGTTCCAACACATTTTCCTAAAATAAACGGTTATGTCTTAATCCCTAACGAGCAAGGTGCAATTGTTGGGGTTATAACTTGGATTGGTATAGAACATTCAGCTTATCCTAAAAGAAATGGGTTAAAGGACTTTGATTTAATCGACTTGCCTTTTCCTCTTCGTAAAATGTCCATAACCTTACTTGGAGTTTTAAAAAAGAAACATAAAGATGCATTTGAAATTGAAAGAGGAGTTTATAGTTTTCCATCTGTAGGTGACAATGTAATATTACCAACAAATAAACAGCTTTTAGCCATTGTTGAAAATAGTGATGGAAAAATTGAAATCGGAAAAGCTCCGGTCGCTGGAAATGCTTCTATAAAAGTCAATCCAGATAAATTATTCGGTAGACATCTTGCTGTATTAGGGAATACTGGAAGTGGTAAATCATGTTCTGTAGCAGGATTAATAAGATGGTCTATTGAAGAAGCAGAAAAACACAAGAAAGATGAAAAGAAAAATCTCAATTCAAGATTCATTATACTTGACCCAAATGGAGAGTATTTTGATTCATTTAATGATTTTGGTGAAAAGAAAATAAAAAAGTTCAGAATAAAACTTGATGATACTGAAACTGGTTTTGAACAATTGAAGGTACCTGCGTGGATGTGGAATAGCCAAGAATGGATTAACTTTTCACAAGCAGCTCCAGGAGCTCAAAGACCATTATTATTACAGTCATTAGTTGATTTAAAGAAAGGTGAACAACTTCAAAATTCTGATATAGTAAGACTTAATGGATTTTTAAAATCAATTAAGAATACACTATCTACATATCTCACAAATCTTCCAACTAATACATCTTTTGGACCATTCATGGGATTATGTGGTTTTCTTCAAAATACATCTACTGATTTAGATTTTCATTTACAATTTATTCCTCACGATATTGAAGATATAAATGAAAAATACACTTTGTTAAATAGCGAATTTAAAATAATTTTAAATTCAAGACACTGGGAAACTGCAAGAAGTAATGGATACAATTCATTTTCTTTTGAGGATATCAATAAAATTATAAGATTAATTGACAATGTTTTAAGTCTTATTGAAAATACCGGAAGTGATGCAAGCCTTATTAATCCTGACACTCCAATAAAATTTGATCTTGATCAATTAATTCCTTATTTAGAACAACTTGCCCAAAATCAAGGTGGAAATATTCTACAATTTGTTCAAATGCTTTCGCTCAGAATGAAATTTTTATTTTCAGATGTAAGATTGCATGGAGTGGTGCAACCAGAAAAGGATATAACTTTGATTGAATGGCTTAATTCATATATCGGCACAAACAACGCAGATAATGGACAGATTACAATTATTGATCTTTCTTTAATTCCTTCTGATATTATTCATATAGTTGTTGCAGTACTTTCAAGATTGACTTTTGAAGCCATTCAAAGATATAGAAGAATATATAAACAAGAATTGCCGACTGTATTAGTTCTTGAAGAAGCTCATACTTTTCTACGAGAATCTAACTTAAATAACAACAACTCTAATTTATGTCTTGAAACATTTGAAAGAATTGCACGTGAAGGAAGAAAATTTGGATTAAGTATGGTTTTATCTTCTCAAAGGCCTTCTGAATTATCTCAAACAGTACTCTCACAATGTAATACATTTTTGTTACATCGTATTGTAAATGATAGAGATCAGGACTTAGTCAGAAGACTTGTTCCGGATAGTTTAAGTGGATTATTGAAAGAGTTACCAATCTTACCTTCTCGTAAAGCAATTCTTGTGGGTTGGGCATTCCCAATTCCGGTTCTTGTTGAAATGAATTTCTTAGAAAAATCGCATCGCCCTCGTTCTAATGATCCTTCATTCTGGGATGTCTGGACAGGAAACTCTGAAAGAGAAATTGATTGGGAAAGAGTTGTAAAAGATTGGCAAGGTTAAAAAAATAATTAAATTAAATAATGTTATGGATGCTTATACATTGAAAAAGAAAAATTACACTGGAGAACTTCATTTATTCAAAGGAAAAATGTCAGAAAAAAGTTGTACATCTGAAAATGCTTCTATTTGTAAAATGATGGAAAAAGAAGAAAGTGAAAAAAACATTTTTGCATGTAAAGACGAAAATACAGCAAGAAAAAGATGTGCAGAAATTGGAAGGGATGTGTGTGGAGTTTGTGTTAGTAGTTTATACACAACACATGAATAATTATCTGTCTACAAGCCTTCTTTAATTAAAGTATATTGAAGATAAGCAGTCATTGGATAGCGCAGGTTTGAGCGAAGTGGTAACTCGTGCTTGAAACAAGAGAAATTTGTAATTTTGGACTCTTGTCAGTTGAAAATGCTATACTTTCAAACTATGCTATGCGTGGTTAAACTTAAAATGTCCTGTATGTAGTATTTAATTGACTTAGATTAAAATTGGTTAATATTAAAAACAATATCAATTTTTTATTAAAAGAAGTCAACTGAATAATATTTTGAGAATGAATATGTTCGAAGGAAGAAAGAATACTAATTAATTCATTTAATAATTTTATTGATCAGGTTAATTATCCTATGGGAATGTTTATATTTGTACCGAATAAGATTAATAATTTCGAATTATTTTTGTCTTAGAATGAGATTGCAAATACAGGAATAAATAAATTTTCACATAAACATGTTTGAGGTATTCATAGACAAAATATTTTTTTTCTCAAAGTACTTTAAGCAAATAAATCAACACTAAGTATGGAGTACAATAAAGATTATCAAAAATTTTTGAATAAAACATCAGCAGACTATGTTCAAGAAGGGTTTGATTTTCAATTCTTCACTTTTTTCTATTTGTTACTTAACATGGAAAAAGATAGTACTATTGAATATGAAACTGATGATGATGTATTATATATTCGATCGGATGGAACTCGTGAACTTATTCAAGCAAAAAATGCTATAGAGGGGCCAAATGGGAATGTTCCAAACCTTACAATTAATGATATAGCTGTCTGGCATACTATTGATAATTGGATAACGCAGTTTGAATTATCTAAAGAATCTAATTTTTTTGTTGATCGTAAATTTAAAATTTGGACAAATAGAAACTTTGAAAATAACACATTTTATACAAATATTCAAAAATTTCAGCAATACGATACTGAAATAGAAACTTTACACTTAGAGCTAGATTCCTTGATTGAAGATTCTCAAAGTGATGAGATAAAGGCTATAATGAAAAAATTGAAAAGTCTTAATCTAGTACATAGAAAACAATTCTACCAAAGATTTTCAATTGAACAATTTGAGGGTACATCCATTATTGAAAAAATTAAATCTACATTGTATATCACAAAAAGTATTCAAGAAAACAAAATAGATAAAGTGTATTCGTCTCTGTTTACAGAATTAAAAGATAATAAATTCATTAAAGTATTCAAAAGAGAAAAAACGAAACTGACAGCTGAACAAGTTCACAAAATATGTAAGAGAAGTTTTAATAGAGCATTCGATCGGACATTGTCGATTGATAGGAGTTTTGAAAATAAAATACCAAGCGATATAAATGACCATACATTTATCAAGCAGTTGATTGATATTGAGTATTTATTTGAAGACGATATAGATAAAATCCGAGAAATGCATATTAAACGTCTTGGAGCCACTAACTCTTTATGGTCTGCTAGAAATATTGAAGGTGATATTGATAAAACAGATCTGATAAATATTGAAAAAAACTGTTTTGATAAATGGAAATTGGAATTTGATCTTAGCGGAATAGATATACGAAGAAAATTATTTAAGAATAAAGCTATAATTAGTGAAGAAGAATCTATTTCTGCTGGATTATTATGTTTCATTAATATTTCCAGGTTCGAATTAAAATATGATAGTATTCAGTTTGACCAAGAAATGACTTTAGGATATTTTTATGATATGTCAGATGAACCACGAATTGGTTGGCGCCATGACTGGAATGAAAAATATAAATTAAAATGAGTAAAGATGAAAGATACTTTTAAAATATACAATAATGAAGCATTTATATGTTGCATCATACAAAATTTGTTGTCGAATATAAAACGTATGGATATCGGACGTTTATTTATTTTGACAGCATTTCTATTACAGGATAAAATTATTACAGATAGGTTAATATACACAAACCCTAGTATAATTAATTACATAACAAGTAATCCAAGAAAACTTACTTCCTTTTCACGAATTTTTGAAGAGTTAACTCCTTTGATATTAAACTCACTTACACTATTATGTGAAACTGATGATATTAAACTTGATATTAATAATTTAGTGATTGTAAATCATAAGTTTAAAAAAGTTAGTAGTCAAAGATTATCACAAATCAACATTTATATTCCTTTAATGATCTCACAAATTGAAAATGTTTCAAGCAAACAACTTTATGACACTTTAAAAATAAAATTATGAAATTCATTCTTCACAATATAAGAATATGGTTTGGTAAAGATATAGAAACTAGAGATTTATATTTCGTAAATAACAAGGTTAATGTAATTACCGGTGATTCGGGTTCAGGAAAAACAAATATCCTCGCTATTATTGATTATTGTTTATTATCATCAAGAAACAATATTGTAGAACAAATTATCAACGAAAACTCTGATTGGTACAGTATCACATTTACTTTAAATGATCATCAGTATTTTTTAGGTAGACGTAAACTTAATTTAGGACAAGAAAACTCAGATGTTTGTTTTTTTGTTGATGATAATTTCCCTAAATATCCTTCTGCAAATATCGCTTTAAATGAATTAAAAACTAAATTAGACGAAATATTGGGAGTTGATAATAAATATCCTTTTAAAAAAGAAAATGGTATTTACCCATTTGAAATTTCATTTCGTTCATTCTTATTGTTTAATTATCTTACAGAAAGGGTTATAAGTCTTGATAATGTTTTTTGGGACTTTGAATATTTTGAAAGATCTTTATTTGGTGATTATAGATCATTCATTATTGACAAAGCAATTGGTTATGAAGATACTAAAAGACAAGATTTTCAAAAAAAGTTAGATGGTCTTAAAAATGGGAAAAAAGAGTTTGATTCAAAACAACAAAAATCAAGGACCGGTAATAATAAATTTGAAGAACATGTAGAGAATATTCTTGGCAAGGCAATCGAAAATGGTCTTTTAAATGGAGAACTATTATTTGATATTGATCAAAAAATCTCCAATCTTAATAATGTTGTCGAAAATTATATAACAGTTGCAAAATTTGAGGTATTTAATGGAAAGTTGAAACAACTACAAGATGAAAAAAGGAAACTTGAAATAGAACTAAGAAATATTTTCAGAGCTGAAAAAGAATTTCAGAATTATGAAAAGCACTTAGCAACCTTAAAAGACGTTTTACAACCTATTGAGATTCTACAGCAACAGGAGGATAATATTGTCCGTTCATATGAAACGGAACAATTAATACAAGCTCTTTCATCATCTCTTGAACAAATAAAAAACTCTGATATAAGAAGTGTCGCTCAACCATTTATTTCTCCAATTGATAAAGACCGTCTAATAAATAGAATTAAAGTTATATCTAAAGAAATTGAATCTCTAAATATTAACAATATAATTCTACCTAATAAGAGCACATTTGCTTTTGTTGTTGCAACTGAGTTAAAATACGAATTGGAAAAAATTAAAGCTGAAAAACAAAAACTTTTAATTCCTCAAGATACGTACATTGATAATTATCCAGCAAAATGTATAGAATTAGAAGATAAAATTAAGAAGGAGCTTGAAGTAAAACCAGCATTGCTAAATGCAATTAATAGATCGATACAGTTTTTTTACAATCAATTAGAGTTTATGGAAAATTACACTGATTGTGAAGTCATATTTAATATCGAAGAATTTATTCTTCAACTTAAAAAAGTTGGAACTGCTTATCCGTATGGCAAGATTGGTAGTAAATCAAATGATATGTTTCTTCATCTATGTTTTTTCCTTGGATTCCAAAAACATTTTATTGAAATGAAGAACCAAAATGTACTTCCATTTTTATTTATTGATCAACCGAGTATTCCATATTATTCAGGATCTGATAATATTGGCAATAATGATAAACAAAAATTACTTGACGCTTTTAAACTTTTCGATAATTTTATTACAACAATTAATGTTGAACTTAAAACAGATTTTCAAATAATACTTATTGAACATGCACCAGTATCATATTGGGAAAATTCTGACTTTAAGAATTTTCATACTGTTGAGGAGTTTACTAATGGTAATAAGTTAATTCCAGAAAGAATTACAAAAGGAAAATAATATGAAAACAATAATTGGAAACATAACTAAGACAATAATTCATCAAGTAGGAAATAAAAATAATGGAGATGGTGTTAGGTTTTCTACTACTGAATCATCAATTAAAGATGAAATAAACACAGTATTTCAAGGAATGTTGATAAAGTCTTTTAAGATGGATTTACTTCATCAATTTTATTTTGAGCCAACTTTACAACTAAATCCTATATATGTATTTTGTAATAATTTATTCAATGATAAATCTCAATTTGTTGCGGAAACACAAAATATTTCTCGTTATCTTTATGAGAAAAGTACACATCCTAAAATAAAAAACAGTGAAGTTTGCTTTTTGTATATAGAGAATTGCATGTTGAATGATGTTGAAACAGAAGCAATATGTATTCTAAAATCTGAAAATAAAGAAACAATATTACAATTCCAAAAAGAAGACGAAGGATATAATATAGTTAAACAACAGGGATTAGGATTAGGTAGATTAGATAAGGGATGTATTATTTACAATATTGATGATGATAACGGATATATTTGTTCAGTAGTTGATACAGGAGCAAAAAAAGGAGAAGAAGCTAAATTTTGGATGGATGATTTTTTACACATGAGACCAATTAATAATTCATACAATAAAACAAAAGCTGTAGTTGAAGTAATATCAACGTATCTCAATTCCGAAATGCCTCATTCATTCGAGACATCAAAAAGTGAACAAGCAATACTTATTAACAATGCAGTTAATGAATTGAAAAGCTGTAAAGAAATCAATGTACAAAAGATATCAATTAAGATTTTTAATGAAGTAGAAGTACAGAAGGATTTTGAACGTTATTTTGAAAATTTTCAAGTTGAGAAAAGTATGATTTTAGATGGTGATATTGAAATTGACAAATCTGCAATTAAAATGCCAAATTTTAAATCTTCTACAACTATAAAATTAGATAAAAACTTTGATATTAACATACATGGCGGTAAGCAACTTATAGAGAAGGGATATGATAATGATTTGCGATTGAACTTTTATAAATTATTTTTTAAATTGGAAAAATAACACAAAACTTACTATCATTGAAGTGTTCACTCAAATTAAAACCCTCACTCAAAAAGTTCGCATTTGTTATTGCGGAGAAATGAAGCCAAGGCGTTAGGGGTTCCTTTGGATGCACCGGCTTTTGAATACAAATACCTTTTGAAAGTTTAAATGTAGCAGTATATACGGCACACTTTGCACTGTGCGTCAATATGATTAACCGGGTCATAACCATTCTTTCGGATTATTCACCTAATCAGGAGATATACAGCATTGATTAATGTTTCCTTAACTTGTCTGGCATGATAAATTCAGCACAAAAGTGCGTCACGTCTTGCTGTTGAGGATAAAAAGATTCATAAAATGAGGCAGAAAAAACTATCATCTAAATTTACTAAGAGTATGAATGAATGATTTTATTCAGGTGAGATTTTGATCAGTGATTTCAATTGATTTATCAATAATTGTGTATAAATTCTATTGCGTCTAATATTGCCAAATTCAATCATCCCAATTGAATGGCTATTAAAAAAGATTCAAAACCTGCACTGTTTGCTACGTCGATTGAAATTCAAACTCATTTCCAGCCACTCAATGCCACACAACGCCGCCCCCTGCCAAATGACGCCATCCCATTCATAACATGATAATAAGTTGACTTACAAACATAACTTTGCCGGCGAATAAAGTATTCACCATTAAAAGCAATAGTTATGAACGAGAATGTAAATGACCAGGATGTTCTGTTGGTCGCAGACAAGAAGGACAACAAATTAAAGGTTGTCGAAGGAATGGGCGTAGATGGAAAATTAAAGACTCAAAGCCCAAATAAGAAAAATGAAGCCCTCTTTCTAAAATTGGACAAGCAGGGCAATGTGTTGGACAATTTCTTCTCCAACTTCCACCGACAATACAAAGATCCTACCCACTTTCAATTTTTCAAAGTCCCTGCCAATCTGGTTGAAGGCATGTCAGCTCTTTTACAAGAAATGCTGAAACAACCGGAAAATACCTTGAACAAAGAAACGCTTGATAAACACCGCGTATCTTCAGATGAAATTTCAACAAAACAGACCTATCAACCCATTGATGAAAGCCGAATCGACTGGAAACAGTTGGAACGACTGGGTGTAACGCGTGAAACACTGGAAAAGACAGGCAGCCTTGATGCCATGCTTAACTGGGGCAAATCACCGGTATTGATTCCTATTGCACCCAAGTTCGATAATGTAACTCTTCGTACAGATGCTCGTTTATCTTTTCGGGAAATAGATGGTAAGTTAACCATTGCTATTCATGCTGTGCGTAAATCACCCGACTTAGATAGGCCCTTTTTTGGCATTCATTTTACAGATGAAGAAAAAAAGAGCTTGCTTAAAAATGGAAATGCCGGAAGTATACTTAATGTTGAATATTCCGGACAAACTCCTATCCCCGCATATATTTCAATCGATAAATTGACCAATGATTTGGTGGCTGTTAGAGCCGATAAAATTCATATTCCAAATGATATTAAAGGCGTATCTCTGGACGACAAACAGATGCAAAGTTTGAAAGAAGGCAAAGCCATTTATTTGGAAGATATGATGTCCAAAAGCGGTAAGCTATTTAATGCTACTGTTCAAATCAATGCAGACAAACGTGGTATTGAATTTAGTTTTGACAATGACCATAAGCAAACGCAGAAACAACCGAATTCAGAATCAGCCAAACAAGAATTTGCTATTCCGAATAAATTGGGTGGTATCGAATTGAGTGAAGATGTACGTAATCAGCTTAAAGCAGGTGAAACTATCTACATCTATGGTATGAAAGATCGCGAAGGTCAAGAATACAATGCGTATGTAAAAGTAAATCCGGAAGAAAATAAACTTAATTTCTACCGCTGGAATCCTGACAAATCAAATGCAAAAGAAGTTACCCCCGATAATGCAAGTAAAACTCAGGTTGCAGTTAATTCCGAAGGCAAAACCAATGAAGCCATAAAGAAAATAGATGCTCCTTTAAAACAAGGACAAACCAAACCAACAGAAGTACAGGAAAAGAAAAAAGACGAACAAAAAATTTCTAAACCACGAATTCGCATCAAATAATAGCTAAAACTAAAAAATCAACCAAAATGAAAATAGCAATAATAGCTGAAAAGCCCGGTGTGGCTCGTGAAATTGCCCGTATTGTTGGTGCAACTGACAAACGGGATGGATTCTTGCAAGGAAACGATTATTTGGTTACCTGGGCATTTGGTCACCTAATTGGACTTGCAATGCCTGCCGAATATGGAATAAGTGGTTTCAAAGCAGAACAATTACCCATTCTACCACATCCATTTATTCTCAAAGTTCGACAAGTAAAAGTAGATAAGGGATATAAATCAGATTCCGGGGCATTAAAACAATTGAAAATCATTAAAAAGGTTTTTGAGGATTGTGATAAAATAATTGTAGCAACTGATGCCGGACGTGAAGGAGAATTGATTTTTCGATACATCTATAGTTATTTGGATTGTAAAAAACCCTTCGACCGTCTTTGGATAAGTAGTCTTACGGATAAAGCTATCCGTGAAGGACTTCAGAAACTCAAATTAGGTAGTGAGTTTGATCATTTGTACATAGCTGCTAAAGCGCGAAGTGAAGCCGATTGGTTAGTCGGTATCAATGCAAGTCAGGCATTGAGTATATCGGCAGGAAGTGGAACATTTTCCTTAGGCCGGGTACAAACTCCGACACTCTCCATGATTTGTAGTCGTTATCTCGAAAACAAAAATTTCTTATCGGCTGGGTATTGGCAGTTGAGGCTGCAAACTGAGAAAGATGAAAAGTCTTTTTCTGCCAATGCATTGGATAAGTTTGATTCACGGGAAATTGGTAATAATTCGTTGGTAAAATTACAAAAACAGACTTTAGTCACAGTTAAATCGGTAGAAAGCAAGGAAGTAAACCAGGAATCACCGCTACTTTATGACCTAACCGCCTTGCAAAAAGAAGGAAACAGTAAGCACGGTTTCTCTGCTGATAAAACGCTTACTATTGCCCAAAAACTGTATGAGGCTAAACTTATCACCTATCCAAGAACAGGAAGTCGCTATATCTCGGAAGATGTATTTGAAATTATTCCGGAATTAATCGAATCACTCAAATCGCATTCTCGTTTTGGAACATTTGCAGCCAATCTTTCAAATAGTAAATCTCATCTCAACCAGCATTGCGTGGATGCAAAAAAGGTAACCGATCATCATGCACTATTGATTACCGAAAATAGTCCAACCAAATTGTCAGAGGATGAAAATTTGATTTACGAGATGATTGCCGGAAGAATGTTAGAAACCTTTTCTGATAAATGTATCAAAGGAGTTACAAGTATTATCTTGAATTGTGATGAGGTACTATTTTCAGTTAAAGGAGCAGTTATCAAATACTCAGGTTGGAGAGCGGTGTATGATGCTCAGGAAGAAGATGAGACCATCATACTCCCAATTTTAGTAAATGGTGAGACTTTGCCGCTCAAAGGTATTGAATTACAGGAGAAACAAACCAAGCCAAAACCTTTGCACACAGAAGCCACTTTGCTTTCTGCTATGGAAAGTGCCGGCAAAGAACTGGAAAACGATGAGGAACGATTGGCCATGAAAGAATCGGGTATTGGAACACCTGCTACCCGGGCAGCCATTATTGAAACGCTCTTTACCCGTGATTATATCCGACGAGAAAAGAAATCGCTTGTTCCAACTGAGAAAGGACTAAGCGTCTATGAAATCGTAAAAGACAAACAGATTGCCAATGTCCAAATGACTGGAATGTGGGAAAATGCACTTTCCAAGATCGAAACTGGTGAGATTACCTCAGAAACATTTCAAAAGGACATCGAAGCTCATGCAACTCAAATTACCAAAGAGTTACTTGAAAAGTCAGTTACTATCGTTGGAGCAAAAGAGTGCGCATGTCCGAAATGTAAAACCGGACAAATGATTTTCTTCGACAAAGTAGTAAAATGCAGTAATCCTGATTGCATCTTTATCATTTTCCGCAATAAAAGCGAAAAACAGCTAACCTACAAACAAGTTACGGACCTTATCATAAATAAAAAAACAACTGTTATCAAAGGATTTAAAAGCAAGAATGGAAAATTATTTGATGCCGCTCTGGCATTTGATGAGCAGTATAAGGTAGTATTTGAATTTGCCCAAAATAAAAGTGCACTAGCGAAATAAGTTGCTGGCACGAATCATTTCCATTATGCAGCATTTTTACTGCATAATGGAAATGTAATTTTTTTTAAATTTCGAAAAGAGACAAATCAGTCAAAAAGAGGGCTGAAAGAATAAGAATAAAAATAAAAAATCCAACAATCATGAACAAAAATATCGAAACACTTGAGTTGTCCTATTATCGACTCACACTTCAATCTTTCCTAAGTGAAAGTCATCCTGAACTAGCCGATGATGATGAATTTATTGCGAGCCGTGGCGACCTGGCTACACAAACATACTCTCAAGCCATATTAGACGGGCATTCCCTTGACCAAGCTGAAGCGTTGGCCAGTGAAGTACTTTATAAAGGTCTTTACTTCTCAAAGCATGATACCATTGTCAATGTGCTATGGAATGAGTTTAATCTGGAGGTACCGCAAGGTTCGGCCAAGAATATGGCTCAAATACTACTCGCTTTCTGTGAAGATGTTTTTGCAAAATATCCCATCTCGGATGAATTCGCTTATGAGCCGGAATTTAATCAGCTTTACACGGAATTGACAGGAACTATTGTCATTTGGATGGAAGAACATGAGCTTTAATAAAAAGACACATCTAAGTGGCAATATTCAAGCCATAAGATTGGCGTTTGCCCTTGAAAAAGAGCACCGTCAACCCACTGCAGTAGAAAGAGAAACTATTCAGCGTTATTCCGGGTTTGGGGGACTAAAGTGTATTCTCAATCCCACCCAAACCTTGGGGGATGAAACTTACTGGTCAAAATCCGAAATGGATCTCTTTCCTCTGGTAGCAGAATTGCAGGCTATGATTCGCGAGAATTGCAACTCAGAAGAACAGTATAAACGGTATTGGGGAAGTTTGAAAAATTCCATCCTGACTTCTTTCTATACGCCCTCGGAAATAGTTCTAACCCTTTCAGAAACCTTGCAAAAAAGCGGAATAACCCCATCCCGCTTTCTTGATCCTTCAGCTGGTATGGGAGAGTTTATATCAGCTTTTAAGCAAACTGCACCGGATGATAGCACAATCATGAGCTTTGAGAAAGACTTACTGACAGGCAAACTCCTTTCGCAGTTGTATCCAACGAGTACTGTTAGCATCAATGGCTTTGAAGAAATTGAATCAAGGTATAATAATTACTTTGATGTGGTGTCGTCCAATATCCCATTTGGAGATGTTTCTGCCTTTGATTTTGCTTTCACCAAGAGCAAAGAAAAAGCAAAGCAACAATCCACCCGGGCCATTCACAACTACTTTTTTATTAAGGGAATTGATGCCTTGCGTGAAGGCGGTATTCTGGCATTTATTACATCGCAAGGGGTGATGAATTCACCACAAAATGAAGTGATCCGCCAATGGTTGATGGATAATACCAATTTTGTTTCAGCTGTTCGACTCCCCAATAATCTTTTTGTAGATAGTGCTAATACCGAAGTAGGAAGCGATTTGATTATCCTTCAAAAGAACTCCGCAAAAACAGAATTGACTGAAGATGAAAAACTGTTTGTAAAGAGTTCGTTTCTAAGTAGCGGTGTTGTGACCAATAGTTATTTCAAAAATACCCAACGGATAGTTCATACCAAAGGTAGTCTCGATACCGACCAATATGGAAAACCTGCTATGGTTTTCCTGCATGATGGAGGCGTAACCGGAATGGCAAATGACCTACGTATCATGCTAGCCGATGATTTCTCAAACAGATTAAATATAGAACTTTTTGAAGAAAACCAACTTCATGCATCTTCACAAACTAACCCAATCTCATCCTATGCCACCTCTACTGTTTTCCAGCCCCAAGTTGTAAAAAAAACAATAGAAGCACCTTTACTGACTCTCTATGACCTTTTCGAAATGAATGTATTAGAACGTTCTCAGATTATAGTCAAAACCAAGCATAACGGTCCAAAGCGAATTCAAATCCGTCAGCCATCCCTTTTCGATATACCTTTTGAAACGACTGAAATTAAAACGGATTCAAAACCTATACTAAATTCAACACCCACAATAATTGAACCGGAGATTTCTATGGAGCCTTATCCATATACCGGAATACGTGAACCGCATCATCAGGTTGGCTCTTTGGTAAAGATTGAATCTCAAGTAGGTTATTTATCCGAAGTGTACAATAATGGAGCGACTTTTACGCCGTTAAAACTAAATTCGCTTCAAAAAGAAAAGGGATTACTTTATATTGATTTGCGTGATGTCTACCAACGGCTTTATACCTATGAAGCAGAAAATCGGGAAGAACACAAACCGTTTCGGTTGGAATTGAACACGCTTTATGATGAATTTGTCAAAAGATACGGGCAACTTTCAAATCCGAAGAACCTGGACTTAATCAAAATGGACAGTGGGGGAAATGATATCCTGTATCTTGAACGTTCGCTGGATGGTCAAATGGTCAAAGCCGACATTTTCAACCAGCCGGTTTCTTTCAATGCCAACGAACTAACACAAGTTGATACGTCAGAAGAAGCCTTGTCCGCTTCACTCAATAAATTCGGAGAAGTCAATATCGAGTATATGGCATCGCTCATGCTTGAAAAAAACAAAGAAGATTTTTTGCAAGAACTCCATGGGCGTGTTTATTACAATCCATTGGTAGAAAATTATGAGATTAAAGAGAAATTTATAGCCGGTAACGTAGTTGAAAAAGCAGAATCCATTGAGCAGTATCTAACCGAACACCCCGCCGATGCTCTCTCACAACAATCCCTTGCTGTATTACAACAAGCCATTCCTCGTCCTATTTCTTTTGATGAGCTGGATTTCAATTTTGGAGAAAGGTGGATACCAACCGGAATGTACAGTAAATACGCATCCTATTTGTTTGATACCAATACCACCATTCACTATTCAGCCGTTGCTGATGAGTTCTCTGTGAATGCTACCAACCTCAATGCCAATATCAACGATAAATATGCTGTAAAATCCCAAAGCAGAACCTTTAATGGATTATCCTTGATGAAACATGCATTGGTAAATACCTCTCCTGATATTACCAAGAGTATCATAGTGGGAGATACCGAAGTCAAAGTCCGCGATAGTGAAGCCATTCAAATGGCTAACGCGAAAATCGATGAGATACGTAAGGGCTTTTCTGATTGGCTTAGTCAGCAATCTCCGGAATTTAAAGACAGGTTGTCCAATCTGTATAACCGGAAATTCAACTGCTTTGTGCGACCGGACTATAATGGCTCTCACCAAACCTTTCCTCAACTTAACCTAAAGAATTTAGGCATTGACGATCTTTACGGGAGTCAGAAAGATGCTGTGTGGATGTTGAAACAAAATGGTGGGGGCATTTGTGACCACGAAGTGGGAGCCGGGAAGACACTCATCATGTGTTGTGGAGCATACGAAATGAAACGCCTGGGATTGGCCAATAAGCCCATGATTATCGGACTGAAGTCCAATGTACAGGAAATAGCACAAACCTTTCGTACTGCATATCCGAATGCCCGTATTCTTTATCCTGGCAAAGAAGATTTTACACCCGACAAACGGTTGAAAATTTTCAACGACATAAAGAATAATTCTTGGGATGCAGTTATTTTGACTCATGACCAGTTTGGCATGATTCCTCAATCAGCCGAGATGCAACAAAAAATCTTACAGGCAGAATTGGATAGTGTAGAAGAAAATCTGGAAGTACTCAAACAGCAAGGAAGAGAGATTTCAAGAGGTATGCTTAAAGGAGTAATAAAGCGTCAACAGAATCTGGAAGTGAAACTAAAAATAATTGCTTCGGATATTGCTGAAAGAACTGATAAGGTTGTTGATTTTAAAATGATGGGAATCGATCATTTATTTATAGACGAAAGTCACCGGTTCAAGAACCTGATGTTTAGTACCCGCCACGACCGCGTAGCAGGTCTTGGTAACTCCGACGGCAGTCAACGGGCACTGAATATGCTCTTTGCTATTAGAACCATTCAGGAGCGAACAGGAAAAGACTTAGGTGCCACCTTTCTTTCCGGAACAACAATTTCAAATTCGCTCACGGAGCTATATTTAATATTCAAATATCTGAGACCAAAAGAATTGGAACGCCAGAATATCAATACATTCGATGCATGGGCGGCTATCTTTGCAAAAAAAACCATTGATTATGAGTTTTCTGTTACAAACCAGATTGTACAAAAGGAACGTTTCCGTTACTTTATCAAAGTTCCGGAACTCGCTGCATTTTATTCTGAGATAACTGATTTTCGAACGGCTAGAGGAATAGGTATAGACCGACCCGAAAAGAATGAAATCATGCACAATATCCCACCCACACCCCAGCAGGAAGAATTTATTGAGAAGTTGGTCCAGTTTGCTCAAACCGGTAATGCCGAGTTGTTGGGTAGAGCACCTCTATCGGATAGTGAGCAAAAAGCCAAAATGTTGATTGCAACGGATTATGCACGTAAGATGTCGCTAGACATGCGTATGATTAGTCCAGAGTATGAAGACCATGTAGATAATAAAGCCTCCCATTGTGCCGCCAAAATTGCCAAATACTACCATACCTACAATGCACAAAAAGGAACTCAATTCGTGTTCACTGATTTAGGAACCTATAAACCCGGAGAATGGAATCCATGCAGTGAGATTAAACGTAAACTGGTAGAAGATTATGGTATACCAGCTCACGAAATTCGATTTATACAGGAAGCCAAAAACGACAAGGTTAGGAAATCCTTTATTGATAGCATGAATGCCGGAAGGATCCGTGTATTGTTTGGTTCAACAGAAATGTTGGGAACTGGCGTCAATGCGCAAAAACGAGCCGTTGCCGTTCACCATTTAGATACGCCCTGGCGACCCAGTGATTTGGTTCAACGTGATGGCCGTGCCGTAAGGAAAGGAAACGAGATAGCCAAGTTCTATGCCGATAATAAAGTAGATGTGATTATCTATGCAGTTGAGAAAAGTCTGGATTCCTATAAATTCAATTTACTTTACAACAAACAACTCTTTATTCAGCAGCTTAAGAACAACAATATGGGTAGTCGCACTATTGATGAGGGAAGTCTGGATGAAAAGTCAGGTATGAATTTTTCTGAGTATGTGGCTATTCTTTCCGGAAATACCGATTTATTGGAAAAAGCTAAACTGGAGAAAAAGATTAGCTTCCTGGAGAGTGAACGGCATGCCTTTAACCGGAGTAAATCCAGTTCTGTTTTTAAGCTGACAGAAATGACCCGGACAATCGATAGCAGTCAAGATATGATTGTCAGAATGAGAAAAGACATGAAGAGCTTGAGTGCTAGATTAAAGACAGATAAGGACGGGAATAATCTTAATCCTGTACGATTGGACAATCTTCAAAGTACCGACCCTAAGATCATTGGAACTAAGCTGAATGAAATAAGTGACAATGCAGGAACAAACGGTGAATACTTTAAGATTGGGACGCTTTATGAATTTAACTTGTTGGTAAAAACAGAAACCAGCCAATGTGAAGGTTTAGATTTGAGAGAGAATCGATTTTTTGTTGAGGGCGAAGGCAATATAAAATACAATTATAACAACGGTCATTTAGCTTCCGAGCCTAAACTGGCAGCCTTTAATTTTCTTAATGCACTAGATCGTATTCCAAAATTGATTGAGAAATATGAACTTGAAATAGCCAAAATATCAAAAGATGTTCCGGTACTAAATGACATTGTTAACGGAACTTGGAGAAAGGAAGATGAACTTAAAGTACTCAAAACGGAATTCCTGGCATTGGATCGTAAGATTCAACTGTCATTAAAGCCAATTGAGCAAGGAGAAGCAAAAACAGAAGAAAGTGATTTGAAAAATAATTTACAAAACCAAGTTCATATCCGTTCGGCCATTGGTCATTCTGTCTCAGTCTAATTGAATTGAATAATCGATTGTGTGATAAAATGATTTATAAAGCAGTTCTGAAAAGTAACAATTACATTATTTGCAAGACAATAAGTACATTATTGATTGTTTATCCCCAAGTTAACATGTAATAAGCTAATATACAATATTATAATAGCTACAAATAGGTCTTTCAAGATTATAATCAAAGTGAATTTTGTTTGTTGTTTTATTTGTTTATAGTTTTTTACACTTTGAGAAAACATCGGATCGTTAAAATTTAACGTTATACATAATATCAACTATTTTTCACTTAAAATATATTGAAAGTATATTTAAACTGCAAGTTTAAGTTATATTATTAAAGTACTTTACTTAAAAAATGAATTGTATGATACAGTACTCACTCAATCTCCTCGAGAAAATTAGAACTAAAATTCAAATTATCGATTTAGAAGAGGATAGTATTTTCAATAAATCAGCAAAGATAATCTCCGTGTTAGAAACTGATTTCAATGAACTGAAAACTTATATTTCTGAGTACTCATTTAAAAATGATACTGAAGAAATCCAATTTTTTAAAGAAATGAAGCCACAAATATTCAGTAAACTATTGTATTATACTAGCATCTGTAAGTTTGAAATGAATCGTCCTACAGGAAGTGATATTGTACAAAAGGCATTCACAATTAAACAGTTAGATCTGTTGAAAGATTATTTTGATAATAATATGGATTTCTACAGGTATTACCGGGCTCAACGGACTGATCTTGATAAGCATTATTTTTTGCGTTGTCAACCTGATATTGAAATGTATTTTGATAGTTCTTACTTCGAGAGGGATACTAAGTTTTCTACAGGATTTGATTTAAAGGTTGCCACTATTATGGCAAATGATATGTTATGTCAATACCTCAAGGCAGAATTGATTAAAGTAGATCAACCTACAATCAGCCAAATAGAGAATGCTAACTTTCCGAAAGCAAAACTATCATGGACAGGTTCTAAAGTTGCGCTTATAGAACTTATGTATGCACTTAATATTACTGGTAGTATCAATAACGGGAAAAGCGATTTAAAAAGAATGACTTTATATGCTGAAACTGTATTTAACATTGATTTAGGAGATGTTTACCGTGCTTTTCTTGAAATTCGGAATCGCAAAGGCAACCGGGTACAGTATTTGGACGAACTTCGCAAAAATTTAATTGCACGAATGGATGAAGCAGATAACCTTGAAGCGAAACGTTCCTAGCTAATTTTATATTTTGAGAAATACCCAAGTTTTACCCAATATTTTATAATTGGTCCTTGATTTTTTACCCAATAGAATGTTGCTTTCCATGTTTATTTTGATACTTATTTTTTGAATACTGACAACACCCAAGTTGTCAGTATTTTTTTTCGATTTAATCTCTCACCAAAACTCTATTCACAAGTCCTTTCAAATGTTTTTTGCATAAAGTTTACCCAACTTGTGAAATCCATGTTTGCAATTGCCAGACCTTTGCAATCAAAAATAATCATTATGGATGTCATAACAATCGAATCAATTGCATTTAAAGAGTTAGAGGCAAAAATTAATACAATTGCCAAGTTTATAAACGAACAACAGCCAGTTCTCATAGAAAATCACGATGAGACATGGGTTGATAACTATGATGTTTGCACATTTCTAAAAATTAGTGAACGCACTTTACAACGCTTACGATCAAAAGGGCTAGTATCCTATTCTGTTATCTCCGGTAAATCATACTATACTATCACTGAAGTAAAAAGGATGCTCACACAGCACATAATCAGAAGCAATGAAGACTGTTTACAGGATTTAATTACTAACCATAAGCAGTCTGCTGAAAGAAGAAGAGTTAACAAGGGGATAAAATAAAGATATACAGGCACATACATTCAATCAAATTTCATATTCATCATTATGGAAATCAATAAAGAAAATTTAGAAGTAATTGTTGAAAAGCTTTTCGACAAACTCGATTTGACTGATAAGAAGATAGATCGGTTACTCAATCATGATGCTTGTCTTAAAGGAGATGAACTCTTGGATAATCAGGATTTGATTGGAATGCTTAAAGTAAGCCATCGCACCCTGCAGCGTTATAGATCTCAAGGGAAACTACCTTATTGCAATCTATATGGTAAATCGTTTTATCGTCTTACTGATGTAAACAAATTTATCGATGACCAATTTATGGGAATTAAATAGTTAGCAATCAATTTGCCAAAGGTTTTAATTTGAGAATATCAAAAATTGATTTTATACTCAAAGAAATGGGGAAACACAATTAGTGTTTCCCCATTTCTTAAATTACAAATTAAATGTATCAGAATATAAGTGAAGCAATTCTATTATACTATATATTGAAAATCTTTTCAATTCCTTCTAATTTAATTGCAAGTGCCTGCATATCTGTACTAATTTTACTGTTCGTTATACTGGCATAGATTTGGGTTGTAGTAATATTTGTATGACCGAGCATTTTACTTACTGTCTCTTTTGGAACGCCTCTTGCTAAAGTAATGATGATACAAATAATATGAATAAAATGAATTTTGTCAACAATTAGGAATCAATAATCCACCGTATGTAAACGAAAATTAGCACCAAAAGTGCAAGATAAATGAGAATAAAGTAGTGGAAATAAAATAATGTTGGGTGTAAAGGTCATATTACAGGCTGTTTTAAACAAGTATTAAAAGCTAAAATTTAAAAAACTCTATTAATTAAGATTGTTTATTGTACAACTATGCCATTTATATACTTGAAAACGGAATAGACCCTATTTATATTCAGAGCTAACTTGGATTTAGAAACACCAAATCTACAAACTATTACAAGCAAATTTAACCAAATTATTCGATTATATTAAAAGTCCATTAGACAATTTAAATATTTAAAGAAAAGTATATTATTATATAAAATTAATCTATAACTTTGTAAAGTATATACAATTAATATAAACAATTCACTCTTAATAAAATTATGAGTTTTTGTAAGATACAGCCGTAAAAATCAATATTTTTTAAAATACTGAAATTAAACAAGATAAACAATGTGAAGTATCAACATAAGGGGGATATGGGAACCAGAGTTTCACATTTAAAATAAGTTTCTCATAAGGAATTGTTGTAAGTAATAGTGACTTGAATCAAAAAAACAAAGTATCAAATTATGATCACTAAGGTTCAATGTTATTCAAATTTTAATGAGAAATCATACTGTTTCACAGAAAATTAAACGATTATAATTATGCAGCGTCAAAAAAAATGAAAATTAGTATGAGCTTAAAAAAAGACATTGAATATATCTTTCAAAAGAATACATCTTATGCTGAGCCTGAACAAGCAATAAATCAAGCTGAATCTTTAACATCATTATCGGTCGATCTTTACACAGACTCAAAGAGGTTTGTATATGAGTTGCTACAAAATGCCGATGATTCGGTGATATCAGAAGAGCCGGTCAAAGTAGGAATAAGGCTATTTGATGATTTTCTAGTTGTAGCGCACACAGGTAAACCTTTCGACAAAAGGGACTTGAGAGGTATTTGCGGTGTTAGTGATGGGACAAAAAAGAATTCAGTTGAAAAAACTGGTTACAAAGGGATTGGTTTTAAAGCTGTCTTCGGACAATCTAATAAAGTAACTATATATACAAATAGTGAATACTTTCGATTTGATTCTGAGTATGACTTCGCTTGGAACGATAAATGGGGAGATAATCAGCAAGTTTGGGAAGAAGAAAATGAAAGACAATTTTCATATCCTTGGCAGATTATTCCTATATTCACATACAACGAGGAAGTTGATGGAAGAATTAAAACCTTTTTAGAAAACGGAGAATGGACTGTAGCAACAATCGTCTTGTTATCCAAAGCAAAAAGTGATGTAAAAAAGGCAATCGAAGAACTGTCCTCAAATATCAATATGTATTTATTTCTCAAAAACATAGAAGAGTTAGATTTTGATTTAGGGACTTCAAATATTGTCACTCTACATAGAGAACAAGGTGGTAAGGCTGTTGAAATTAAGCAAAATGGAAATGTAAAAGCCTCATGGTTATTGAGAACAATAACATTAAAAGTTCCTAATGAAATAAAATCAAAGCTAAAAGAAGAGAGGAATATTCCAGATAAATTATTAAAAGCTAACGAAACGGAATTAACTTTTGCGGCAAAAGTAGGGGAAGATGGAATTCAAAAATTAGATATGAATGAAACGTTACTCTATTCATATCTCCCAACCGAAGAAACCAAATATGCAATACCAGTTTTAGTTAACAGTAGTTTTGTGATTAGTGCAAATAGAGAAACTCTACACGAAGACTCTATGTGGAATCAATGGTTATTTCAAAATATTCCTTGTGAATTATTAAAGTGGGTTGCAGAATTAGTAGAAGGGACTTATGGACATCAAGCTTATGAGCTAATACCTTCAAAACTTATCACATCTAATTCATTAGGCTCTTTTTATCTTAAAGGGGTAGTAAATGCTTTCGATACAATTCCTTTTATTTTATCAAATCAACAAGAATTGATTAAAATCAATCAAGCTATAGTTGATTTTACATCAATCTCAAAAAAAGCTTTTATTTCTGAAGGAGTTGTAAGGGAATTTGTGATTAAAAAAAATAATAGAGAAACGATTCATATAAATCCTTTTTTACCTTTTACAAACTATGGAAAAATCTTCAAAGAAATTGGTGTTGCTTATTTTGAGTGGGATGATGTATCTAAACTGTTAGAATCAGATATTTTTTTAAAAAGTCATTCGACTTCAAGAAATATTCAAATAATACAGTATTTTAAACAACTAAGTGAAGCCGAAAAACCAAAGAACATTACTGATTTAGTAATTAAACAATGGTCATTTATTCTTGACCATAAAGAGGCTTTAAATCGGCCCAATAATATTTACTTTCCAACGCCCGATGATAAAAAGTGGAATGACCCTAGTAGTATAATTTCTTTTCTGCATGGAGATATTCAAGATTGGCTTTTAAAAAATCCTGAGACGAGAATATGGTTAGAGAATTTGGGTGTAATTGAGAAAACTGACCTTTCGTATCTCAGAAAAACCATAATTGAAAATGCTTCGACATACAGCACACATGAAAATTCAATAGAAACAATATTAAATATATTTAGTCTCTATGTGAAAAGAGAAATTGGGAAAGAAGAGTTAGGTGAATTGTCGGAGTTGAAAATATTAACAGAAAAAGGGACATTACTTCCTGCAAAATATTGTTATTTTTCAGATGCTTATTTGCCAAGGTTAAAGTTAGAGTCAGTTTTAAGTGATGATATTTTTGTAAGTGATGAATACATAAAAAACTCATCTGAAAAAGGAGAATGGAGACGTTTTTTTATGATGATGGGTGTAAAGGAAGGTATTACCCCAATTTCTTATGATAAAACAAGTACATATAACTTAATTCAAAGTTTTCAATTCAAAAATGACTTCTTCAATCAAGAGGACAAATATTTTCAGCCTGCTTTCACAACTTTCAATGCAGATGAATATTCAAATTTGATAACATTCATTTTTCTTTCTGAATCTTCCAATTTTAGTTTTTCTAAAATTTTCTGGTCTGACATTATTAAAAACATAAAAACGGAAGATTTTAATGCCCCAACTATTGCATATTGGGGCAATTATGGAAGACCAGGGAGAACAAATGGGGATGAAAGAGTTAACTATTTAAAGTGGTTTATACAAAATGTCGATTGTATACCAACACAAATGGAAACAACCCAAAAGGCAAATGATGTATTTATTAACTCAGAAGATATAGTGAAAATAGCAGGTAGTTATTTACCAACTTTTTATGGCGATGAACTATCCCATGATTACAGAGCTTTTTTTAACTTTCGGACAAGTTTAGAATTGACAGACTATTTAGATTTACTTAATAGAATCTCGTTTGACATTACTAAAGAAGGTAAAATAAAAAAAGACAACGTAAAACGAATTCAATCAATTTACAAGATATTATTAGAACACTGTGCTAACTGGAGTGATACAGATATTCAACAAGTTAACGAATGGGCAAATACTGGTTCTTTGTTAAATACAAAAAACCAATTCACAGATTGTAACGTTCTTAAATATTTCATAGATGGTAACGATTCTATCTTTCAAGACCAGTTCTGTTTTTTAGCTCTTAATGCTGAAAATAAGAAGCATCCCAACCTAGAGAGTCTTTTAAATTACTTTAAAGTTAAAATCCTGAAGCAAAGTGACTTTGAATTAGTTCATACTAAAGAAGAACTGTGTTCGTTTTTGATAAATCATTTGAATGTTATTTTCCCATTTTTTAAAATATGGATTGAAAATGAATCAAGTGATGACAACACAAGAGATTCTTTAGAAAACCTCCAAGATAAAATTGAAACTTTAAATATTTATCAGGCTGAAGAGCTTAAAATCAAATATGCAGATGTTGATTTTATTAAGAATGTCAATGTCCATTTTGATGAAACAAATCTTTATGTTACAAATCCATGGAATGCTAATAGTGTGCTATTGAAGTTATCTGAAGTTTTGTGCCGTTATTTTCACCTATTAGGTCATGATAAAAAATTAGACTTTCTTCTTAGATCTACTGGTGAGGAGATTCAAAAGTACTTTATTCAAGAAGATATTAGGATACCTAAAGAAGTTCTTAAAATAAATAGCATTGCTGAAGCTGAAGTAAGGAATCAAAAAATTGTATCTTTTGCTGATGTTGAGAATGCTATTTCCATGAACAATATATCTGCAGAATTTTTTCATTTATCTATATCAGAATATGATCGATTAAAGTATATTGAACAACTTATTACAAGAGCAGTATCCAATGTAATAGAATATCTTAGGATACTCCCAGAATACGACTGTTCTTGTTTTTATAAAATAGCAGATAGTATTATAGGCGGAATTACAAAAAATGGTAATGAAATAACTATAGTAGCTAGACCCTCAGATAATGATGAAGTACTTCTTTATTACACCTCTGAATTTGACGTCCTTGAATATGTAGATGCTGAATTTTGGTGTGAAGATGGTGAAAATATACCAAAACAAATAACATTAGGACAACTTTTAAAAAAGACAGGTATTAACAGAATTCCTATCAGAAATATCAATATTTCTGATTCTGATTTAGAGATTTTTCTAAATACTCCCAAAAATGAAGAATTAGATTTTAATGCTGTACCATTTGTCCCTCAAAAGATAGCTAAAGTCGTTTCATCATTTGCTAACACAAATGGTGGCTCTTTGATTTTTGGCCTTAAAGAAATCAGTCCAACTTCCAACAAGATTGTTGGAGTAAGTAATGATTTTAGAATTGATGAAATTACAAAAAAAGCAATTTCATTACTTTCACCAATCCCAAAAGTAACTTATGATTGGGTAAAAAGTGGTGAAGAGTCTATTTTCGTGATCAAAACAGAAAAAGCAGACAATAATATATTACTAGAGGATCAGAAGTATATCAGAGAAGGAACTAAGACTATAATAGAAGAAAATGCATCAAAGACAAGAGCAAAAATAGGTGTCCCTATTTTTACTAGAACTATTGCTATTATTATTGGAATTGAAGATTACCTTCCTAAAAATCAAATATCATCAGTAAAATATGCTATTTCTGATACTTTGAAGTTCAAGAAGATGTTGATCGAGTGTATGCATGTTGATAAAAATGATATTCACATGTTTTCAAATAATGAAGCTCTAAAAAGTTCTTTAGAATATGATTTAAAAAGTTTGTTTTATTCTTTAACTGAAGATGATCGTTTAATCTTTTATTATGTTGGACATGGCTTTCATAATGGTATAACTAATTACCTATCAACCTACGACATGCATAAATACAATATTGCTGAAACTGGGGTTTCATTACGTAATATTTTACTTGATCCTTTAAGAAAATCAAAATGCAAGACAGCTCTTATTTTCATTGATGCTTGCGCTCAAAGTTTTCAAGACGAAAATCAGCGAAGTCAGATTGCTGATATTAATGATGAGGAACTAATATTACTTACTAATGAATTTCCCAATTATGCGACATTTCTATCATGCCAACCAGGACAAAGCTCTTATTCAAGTGATGTTTTAAAAAATGGAATATGGACGCATCATTTAGTTAGGGCGATAAGTGGTAATGTGCCAGAAGTCATTCTTAGAAATAAATATATTACAGACAGGCTATTGACAGACTATCTTTCTAGCAGTGTTGGAGAATATACAAAAAAAGAACTTGGGTATGATCAAAATCCAAAAGCGATTTTAGATTCAAGTAATGAAAATATTATAGCAGAAGTAGAATTTGATAATGTTGAATAAAGAATCAGCAGCTAATACTTGCACATTGCACAAATGTTTGACTTGAATTTTTCTCAAACATAATTTTCATATATTGTGGTTATTAGATATAGTGGCAATAATAAATATGTTAATTAAGTTTTACGATTTGGCAAAAATGCCCCAAGGGCTAGTATGTTCAATTCGAGATAATGTGAAATGCTATTATGATGCAGTCGTTCGGGTGGAAAATGTTGATTTTATTATTTCAACCTTATGGGCGAAAATCCCGTTGGAAGAAGCTTACTTAACTGAAAGTGGTATTAGTGATTTCCAACGAATTTTATACAACGGCGAAATATTGACGTGGAATAATTTCAACCAGGAGAACGATAAATGTTTCCGGTTCATTCAAAAAAAGTGGCGAAAAGTACGCAGAACATATTGTTGTTGTAACGCATCACGTCCCATCTTTTCAATTGACATCACCTGATTTTGCCCGAAGTAAATTAAATGGAGCTTTTACTGTTGAATTGGCTCCATACATTGAAAACAGCCCAATAAAATACTGGATTTATGGACATTCACACAGGAATGTTGACAAAATTATTGGGAAAACCAAATGTGTGAGTAACCAGTTGGGATATGTTTTTCACAATGAACATCTTTCTTTTGATTTCGAAAAAATAATCGAATTGTTAGATTTATATAGGTAGTATCTTAATAACAAAGTATATAAGTAGTATTATGCCTTCAATATTCGACCAGATTAAAATAGAAAACACTTACGAAATGTTCTTTCCCAAGAAAGAACAAGGGTTAGCTATTATCTGGCTATATGAGCGGACTAAAGATGGTTCCTTTGATAAAGGGGTATTCAAAGAGGAGCATATAAGACAGGCATTCCAGGAGGTTAGCCTGAAAGGAGAACGACAACAATGGGAATTTTATAACTCTCACATAATGGCATTACAGGAATTTTTCTTGTTCTACAATGAAGAAGACCAAACCTATTCATTCACAGATTATGCCACTTATCTTTGTGACAAGGTATCCAAAATGCTTTCCGACAGATTCAATCCAACTGTAATTGAAATTACTTGTAGCGATTTATATCAAAAGCTGGAAAATGCTGTTACTGACACTGATTTGCTCAATTGGCTAACTATACACTTCGACAAAGCAAAGACACATCTTAAAGAGCAAATTGATTATCTTAACCAACAAATAGACAGATCAGTCACAGAGTTTAGTGAGAGAGCCAAACTTAAAAAGGATTCGCTTTTAACTGCATTAAAAGATATAGAATCTAAAATAGATGAAGTAAGGTCACAAAACCAAGAGTTAAGGCAGGCGTTTCGAGAAATTGATAAAATAAAAACAATATTGATGTCTCATCCGGTTCGAGAATCTAATGAGGTAATTGATGAAGAGGCTACCGCTGCAATTGACTATTTTGACAGCATCAAAATCATGCTGAGTATGGTTGATTCAAGAATAAACAAGATCCAGCCTAAAATCCAGCAATTTTTTGCTTCACTCAACCGTCAACGATTTGACACAAACGTTGAGAAACTCTTACTTTACCTGCTGGATAAAACAGAAGTCGTTTCTGGTGAATTAAGATTTCCTGTTGATAAGACGGAGCTTATTATCCAATATCCAAGTTCAAATTTTACGATAGTTGAAAAACGGGAAGAATTATTTCCGGTTCCAAGAAATCAACGTACGGCATATGTAAAAGATCCGAAAAAAGAAGCCGATGCTTTCCAAATAAGCCATCTAAAGTGGATTAGGCAAACGAATATCAACGTTTGGCTTGACAAAATCAAACGAAAATCACAATATTCGGCAGAGATTCATCTGTCGGAAAAATTTTTCGAGATACTGGAGAAACATGACAATGACCTTCAACTAGCTGTGACTGTCATTTACCAATCGATAAGCATCTATGACAAGCATGAAAAATGGAATGTGTTTATTAATAAAGAAAAAAACATTCAATCAAAAAAAAACAATTACGAGATATGGGATATATGGATGAAACGGAAATGAAAAATAAATTTGATTTTCTGGACTGTTTGCAAGGCAAAGAACTATTTGCTAAGTTAGATTTTGCGCTGAAGGATGGTGTACACATACAAGAACGAGGGAAGCAAAAGGAATTATTTCTTTACTTGCATCGCTTTTGCACAACATTGGCACAATATTACTACGACTTCTGGGGACTTGGGCTTGAAGAGGGAGGAACTGATTTGGGGACTTATTATTACTTGAAATTTTACCCCGACATTAAAAGTAGAATACCGCTAAATCATAAGCATATCATATCTAAAGAAAATATTATCATCGGTTTATTGCTGTATAAAGTTTACTTTAATGATCGCCATATTGAATTAAACACTCTGAGCAAGTTTCAGCGATTGATAAGGTTAGACTACCCAGACTTGAAACCCTCAATAGTACGGCTATTGGCAAAAGCAAGAAGAGAAAAATCCACGCAATTGAACGATGACAGAATAGATGCCTGTATAAAAAATGCTTTTGATGAATTTAATAATATTAAATGGATCGAAATGGAAACTGATGGAACGTTTGAGATACTTCCATCCTTTCATCGTTTAACAAAGGAATTTGCAGATGAAATAAATAGTATTGATAAGATACTGAAAGAAAGTTGAAATGAAAAACTATCCCCGTATACACAGCCTTTCAACCTTAGGGTTGATACACCATCAGGAATGTGATTACCTGTTTCATCCTTCACGTACAGACTTCATGGGTGACAGTGCTTCAGGTAAAAGTATTATTGCAGACCTTCTTCAGTTGATTCTCGTTGGTTCAACCGTATTTAAATCGTCAACATCCACAATAAAAGAACCGAGAGACCCTGATGGTCTGGTATTGAAAACACCCGGTAAAGGAACAGACATTGCCTATGCCTTTATCAATATTGAAATGGCAGATGAGCAATTTATCACCATAGGCGCTTACCTTGAGAGTGTGAATAAGCACACGAAACCGTTCATTATCCAATCCAGTATAAAAATTGAAAACAACACATTAGTGCCTATGAGCATTCCGTTACAAGCATCTGATTTAAAAAATGGCGATGATGTTTATGAATTGGAAGAATTGCCGGATATAATGGATAATAGAGATTTGGTTTTCACTAAGTGGGATAAGTTTAGTCCTTATCACCGGATTTTGTACTATAACGGCATTCTTCCATTAGATTTAACGACCAGCGAAAAAACATTGAAAGATTATGCACAAATCATCCAATCTTTTTCGCGGGGTAAGGATTTAAAAACCAGTGATAGCGGTAGCCTTTTAAATTTCTTGTTTGGTCAGGAAAAAAGTAAGGAAATGAATCTTAAATATATTGGCATAGTCAAAGAACTCGAAGCTACCGTGCTTTCTTATGGGCAAAATTTGGAGTCCATTAATTTGTTGGACAGAAAATACCAACGAGTCTGCAAAATAAAAGACTTGTTGGAGGCAATGAGAAATAAAAACAAGGACTACTTACATGAAGAACTCTTATATCTACAATGTTTAAATAGCCGACTGTCTGAAAGCATTTCCGAAAATATATTAAAATTTCAAACTGCATCAAGTTGCCTGAAACAATTGATAATTGCAGCAAAAAAGGACATTGACCAAGCTGAAGTAAACAAAGATAGTATACTAGGAAATGTAAAAACTACCCTTGATGTATACAATCAGGCTAAACAACAATACGATACATTAGCGGCAGCACAAGCCTTGCTATTTGAGTTAAGTATCGAAGAACGTTTGCTTGAAATAACGCATCAAGACTATCAAAAACAAAAAGGACAGTATACTATTTTTCAGGGACTGAAGTCAAAGTTAGTTACACAAAAATTAGAACCATTCTTTCAACAATCGGAATGGATAAAAGGCTTTAAGTTAGGAAATGAGTATTACATCAAACGAAAACCCCAAATACAAGCTCGAATCGAACAACTAAACCGTATGTCTGAATATACAGATTTAGGCAACCCGGAATCCTTGGCGAATTGGGCAGTTTCGCTTGACAGACCATTGACAAGAATAGAAGAAAGTTTAGTGCTACATTTCCAATCATTTGCACGAAAGAAACCGGATAACCCCTCACCGGAAGCCCGTTACTTGCCTATTCCTGAAACACTATTCGAAAACAAGAAGATAGATGAAAATGCCAATGGATTTTGGATTGATCTGGATGGCGTATGGGAATATGTTGTATATGTGACGGAACAAAAACTCAATACAATTGACAGAAGTATTATAGACGAATACTTTATTTTACAATCTCAAAATATTAAGCAGGAAGTAAAGCAACTTCAAGAAGAACAAGAGAATTTGGATAGTATAAATACTATCCTTACCGATTTACCCAATGTGACAAATGCTATTACAGCCTACCAACAACGAGATGAATTAGAAAAGTTCAAAGAAATTAAATTTCTGAATATTGATTTTAAGGATATTCAATCTTATATTTCAGCTTTACAAAAATCTGACGCAATAATTCGAAATTTCGAAAGTGTCCAAAAAAGTATTGATGAAGTTTCAAAAATAAAAAGCGATAATGAAAGCCTGCTTAAGATTCTTCCGAAGAAAGTAAATGAAGCCGAAAAATTGTCAGAAAGTGCTTTGGAAAATGTGGATCTTATCATGAGTCTGTTAAAAACATTTAATATAAACGAAAATTTGAATTACGATCTGAGTTTTTATCATGACTCTGATAACAAAGTTGAATGTCTTCATGATGAATTGATTCGAATAAAATCAAATATTGTATTAAATCAAACACTAAAAGAAGAAAAAAAAGCTTGGACAATATTGGAAATCAATTACACAAAAAAAAGGAAGTTTACGTTTTTCTTTACAAAGAAGAACCAATTTGTGAGAAAACAAATTCTACTGAAGAAGTCGTTCAAAGTAAAGAGAGGATATTTAAGGAACAAGAAGCCGAATATAAAGCAGAGTTTAATTCAACTGTGAATGAATTTCTCCCCAATGAAAAATACCGATTTGAAATCAGCAAAGATTTTGCCGAACTAATTGCCTATTTACTACCAGAGGTTTTTGGTGAAGATAATGTTATTGAAGAGGAAGTAATTGGGAAAATTAAAAGCCATCTTCAACGAATCAATGATAAAAATAGGGATTTAAACCAACGAAAAATACAACGAATAGTTGATTTGCTAGACGACGTAAAGAGTGCTGTTAGCACACAAGCTGATATAGTCCGAAAGATAAACCATTTTTTTAATGATAGCGAGAAAAGAATTTCCGGAAATTATAGAATGAAGTTGGTACTTACACCCTCAAAACAATTCCCGATTGATTGGCTTTCGGATTTTAAAAGTAAATCCAATTTGCAAATGGATTTATTCGAAACCTCAATTGCAGGCAAACTATCCACATCTGTTTCAATTGAAGAAAAAATGTTGAAAGCATTTCGGGAGTTAACGGAGAGTCATATTTCAGAAATTACAATAAGTGATCTTTTAAACCCTAATTCGTATATGACCCTTGATTTTGAAATGCAAAATGCAAGTGGAAAAACGAATAAGGGAAGTACAGGGCAAACATATGCTGCCATTGCATTGCTGTGTATTGCCCGATTATCCATTGTAGGGAGAAAGAAGCAGGGAAATGAACCTGGTATACGTTTTATGCCGATTGACGAGGCTGAAGGATTGGGAACAAACTTCGATATGTTGTATGATATTGCTCAAAAAAATGACTATCAAATCATTACTTTTGCCATCAATCCTTTGGGACGGTATAGTGACCAATACATTTACATCCTTCACCGGAACACTGAGACCGAAGAGGAAATAAACTACACACCAATGGCTATTCGAAGCAAATTGGATATAAAAGGAAGCTTAACAGGTATATAAAAACATGAATAAAGAACTAACGTGGCGCATATTAAAAGCCATGAATACACTGTACGAAGACGGAAAAATAAACTCGACCATAGTTAAGGACAGTCAGTTCAAAAATTTGAAAAGACGTAAATTAATTGATTACCAGCACGGGAATAGTAGTTATCTGGTAAAAACAGATGTTTACGACGTTTACTTTCAAAAAAACTTTCTAAAAGACTTTTTAGAATATGAAACATTTCTTCTGGGCATTGAGCCTGAAGCCGATGGAAGAAAGACATATACCGTAGAGGATCTAAAAACCTTGATGCTTATTTCCAACAATAAAGACAACATAAAGAAGTCGTTGACTACCCGTCGAACATTCTCAAGTGAGTTATTTGAATATGGAGGTTCAAAGTACTTGGAAACACATCAGAGTCTAGATAGGATTGTTCGCAATATATTGGAGATTGTTGATTTTCCGTCAGAAGACCCCAAAGTACTTCAATGGAGGTTTGTAGTAGATTGCCCGAATCCCGAATTAGTTGTGCTTTGTGAGAATCTAGATTTTTTAAAAACACCCAATATAGCGCGACAACGAAATATTGAACTATGGTATGTTGGGGGAAACAATACATCCAACATTCATAATATAAGCGCAGAGAAACTTGATAAACCGTTATATTACTCCTGCGATTGGGATTACCATGGTCTGAAAATTTATTGTCGGATAAAAGATTTGTTAATCTTGAAAAACAAAACCATTGAGCTGCTTTTCCCCTCAAATCTTCAACATCCGCTACCCATCGATTCTCCCAATCATAAAAGTAAATGGAATCATTCTTCCGACTTTTCTGGAATTGACAAAACTTATTTTATGGAGAAAGAAATAGATCTAATCAGCCAGTTGATAAAAAAGGATCAATGGATTGAAGAGGAGTCAAACAACTTACTTGATATGATTTCCATTCATATTCATACACATGGAATTTAGTTATATACGAAATAAGATACGTTGTTATAAGAAAAGAGGATTTGCTCCTAAAACTCTTCTAAAAGCAAAATACCGAAAACGTTTTGGGTACTTTTCTCTAGAGCTACTTGCTGATCAGAGTTTTTGATCTCGAGTAATTACTTCGGCAAAACTATTTTGAAATCGTATATATGAAATTCTCAGGTTATTTGCATAAGTTCCGCTGTCTGAGTTTTTCAGCAGACCTCATTTAAAGACCTATTCCATCCAGCGAAGGTAAATAAAGATATGCGACTATAACAATAGTCCAATGGCAATGTCGGACGCACTGATAAGCCTAATATCAAGTCTCAACAAGATGAAAATGATAATCCGATACTTCTATGTATATTTTCAGTATTGAGTATAACAGCAATTAATCGGAAGAAGAAGCTTTTATCCATACAATGAGAAAAAAGTATAAGTTTAAAATGCCATTAGAAATTACCTTACGATATTGAAGCTAAATTCACACTGACAAGTTCAAATTAATCCAACTTCCACACATTTGGTCCTTCAAAATAGAAACAGTAAAAATACTATTCGTATTTTTACTGTTTCAAAAGTTACTAACTAAAAAAGATTGACTTAATATGGAATAAATATATCATTTTATATACTGAACATCTTTTCTATTCCTTCTAATTTGATTGCAAGTGTCTGCATATCATTACTAATTTTACTGTCCGTTATACGAGCATAAATTTGTGTAGTAGTAATATTGGTATGACCGAGCATTTTGCTAACTGTCTCTATTGGAACGCCTCTTGCCAATGTGATGGTGGTGGCAAAAGTGTGTCTTGCCAAGTGAAATGTTATTTCTTTTTCTATTTCACAGACATCACCTATCTCCTTTAGATAAGCATTCATTTTTTGATTGCTTAGAATTGGAAGTAATCTGTTGTCAACTGCTTTACCCTTGTATTTTTCCAGAATCATTTTTGGTACATCCAAAAGGAGAATGTTAGATTGCACATTGGTCTTTTGCCTTTTGGTCATTATCCATAGTTTTCCATCAAAAGAAGTTCGAATTTCTTTATCCGTTAGATTCTTAACATCAATATAGGCAAGTCCTGTGAAACAGGAAAAAACGAAAATGTCTCGAACCAATTCCAGTCGTTTTATTGTGAACTGCTTTTTCAATAACTTTTCAATATCCTCCTGAGTAAGGTAACCACGATCAACCTTTGTCATATGAATTTTGTAATTAGCAAATGGATCAGCAGTAATCATTCCGTTATTACGAGCTATAATAATGATACGTTTGAGAAATTGCATGAATTTCGCCGTAGTATTGGCATTACAACCCACCGTAGTCATTAAATAAATCTCAAAATCACATAGGAACATGTTTTTAATTTCTTTGAGAGAGATATCCGTTAAATTGTATTTGAGTAGCATGAATTTTTGTAAATGCTTGCGTGTGACTTCATATTTTCGGTATGTAGTCTGGGATTTAGAGATACCAACAAGTTTTAGGATGTCTTCATTGTGTTTTTGAAAAAGAGACAAAAGTGTTTCATGAGTTTCACTGATCCCCAGAAAATCATTCTTCACTTTTTCAGATGTGACATAATTGTCTCTTTGTTGAAGCTCATGATAAATCCGGTAAAGAGAAGCTCTTATTTCATTTAGTTGAGCATTGTATTGCTTACTATCAGGAGACTGTCCAATAACCTTACCCAATTTTACACTCCAGTTGTTTGGGTGAACTTCCAATTTGACATTAAATTGAGCGATGTGTCCATCGACTGTAACTCTTGCAATAATGGGCATCTTGCCATCTTTACGAATTGCATTCCTTTTTAAGTAAAAAAGGACCTTAAATGTACTTTTCATAATTTCATTTTTTAATCGTTACAAAATTAGTTTATTGATTGAAAATGAAATAATTGCAGAGCTGCCAATAGGTGTCAAACGTACGCCAAAACAAGACTTTTTGTGACCTTTTTTTGAAATCTGGAATAGGTCACGAATTAGTCACAAAAATGTGTCTGTTTATGACTAAATCATGTCTTCGGTAACAACATAAATACAAGGTAGGAAGATGAAAAAACCCTACAAAACGTTGATTTTGTAGGGTTTGTCTTTTAGGTGTCGCTTTTGGACTTTTCCTATTGTGGGCGTTGAGGGATTCGAACCCCCGACCCTCTGCTTGTAAGGCAGATGCTCTGAACCAGCTGAGCTAAACGCCCGAAATGTCATTGGAATAATTGTTTTTAATGTGGCGTTACATTAAATACCTCATATGTCAATACAATCACTTTTAAATACGTTTCAAATTTAATTGTTACGAATTAGGACAATTATCTTTTTCTAAGCTGTCGTTGACCTTGTAGTGTGTTGTAATTATTTCGAGTGCAAAAGTAGGTAATATTTTTGAAATCACCAAACAATTGAAGTGCTTTTTCTTCATATGTTGGATGGTTATTGAACCTGTGATAAAATACAAGAAAAACAGGTCAACTATATTCCGGTTTAAATCTTGAAGCAGAGATACTATAGAAATAGAAGAACTCACATACACAACGGAAGATTATATAGACAACTTAAAAAATTCCAGCGTTATGATTTAATTATGGATATTGAAAGCATATTCTAAACAGTCTTAGCAATCTAATGGTATGTATATTTGAAAAAACGAAAAAGATAGCCATACATGGTTTATATTTACAATGTAATAACGGTTAAATGCAAATTTATACGAAGAGCCAATGAGCTGATTATTCTACAAAAGTAGAAAAGCGAACCCGGGTTACATAAGTCAATAATCACTTTCTATTCTTCAACAATTTTCTTTTTATTTGCGTGTTGTGCATATTCTTTCGGTGACATACCATAAAAGTCATGGAAGGAACTGGAAAAATGCGACAAATTTCTGAATCCCAATGCGTAAGCCAGTTCCGATATACCCGTTTTCTGTGTCGAAAGCAGTTCGGCTGCTTGTTTCAACCGAATCGACCTGATAAAATCACGTGCAGACTGATTCGTCAGTTCTTTGAGCTTACGATGCATGTGTACACGACTCATACCGACTCCACTTGCCAGGAATTCTACATTCAGATCGGGATCGGCTATATTGTCGTTGATAATCTTTATGACCTTTTCCAGCAAGGCCTGATCCAGTGGACGTATGACAACCGGTTTTATAAGTAACTTGTTTTCTTCCGTATCCGAAGGTTTCATCTCAAGCCGTACCCGGTTACCCAGCAAGTTCGAAATTCGCTTCTTCAGCAGATCCATATTAAATGGTTTTACTACATAAGCATCTGCTCCTATATCAAATCCTTCTGCTTTATCTTCGTCTCCCGATTTTGCCGTAAGCAGTATAATCGGAATATGATTCACATTGATATTCGCTTTCATCTTTTTGCATAAGGTGATTCCATCCATCTCGGGCATCATGACATCGCTGATCACCAGGTTGGGTTTCTCCTTGAGAATAAAATCCAATGCTTCTTTACCATTCCGGCATTCGGAAATCTTATACATATCCGACAATTCTGAGTGGATATATTGACGGATTTCGTCTTCATCGTCTACCACCAAGATACGATAGTTTGTCTTTGACTTTACCTTGGGGGTGTTTTTGACCGACATTTCATCGTATAGAACCGTATCTGGCATAGCAACAGATGTTTTCTGTTGAGGTTCCTCACTATAGTTCTCTATTTCAATGTCACTCAAGTGCGAATGCCCCAATGGCAGGCGTACGATAAATTCACTGCCCTGACCTTCTTTGCGGTTCCGTGCGCGAATAACACCATGCTGCAGTTCCACTAGCGAACGGGCCAAATGCAGGCCGATACCCGTTCCGAAATTGGATTTTGTCCGATCGTTGTCAATCTGGTAAAAACGTTCGAATATCCGTTCAATCTTTTCTTCTTCAAGGCCTATACCACTATCGGAAACACTGATTTCAAAATAGTTTTGTAAAGCTCCCTCTTCATTCTCATCTGTTCCGGTACGGAGCGATACGATTATTTCACCGTTCTCAGGGGTGTATTTAAAGGCGTTGGACAGGATATTCAGGATGACCTTATCGAAGTTATTTAAATCGATCCATACATTCAGGCTCGGTTCGGCATGCCGGAATTCATAATGGATATTCCGTTTGTTGGCCTGATAATCGAATGTCTGCATGACATCGTCGATAAATCCGACAATATCGGTCTCTCTCATCTTTACAAACATTAACCCCTTGTCAATCTTCCGGATATCCATTAACTGGTTTATCAACCGGAGAATGCGCTGACCGTTCCGGTACATCATTTGATATACTTTTTGCTTTTCTATATCTGCATTCTCTGAAATCAGCTTCTCGAGTGGACTAATGATTAGCGTCATTGGCGTACGGATTTCGTGCGAGATATTGATAAAAAACTGCAACTTGGCTTCGTTGATTTGTTCGGCATGTTCGCGCCGCATCATTTCCTGTTTATGCTCTACCTGACTCATAAGATACCGGGTAATGCCATATATCAGCAACAATACGAAAATAAAATAACAGGTCTTGGCCCACCACGATAAATACCAGGGAGGAGAAATGATAATTACATACTCTTTCTCGGGGGACATGTTATCCTGCATACACGCCATGACCTTTAGTTTATAGGTGCCATAACTGATATTCGTAAAGCTGATACGGCTTACTCCCTGCTGCGTGTTCATCCAGAACGAATTCAACCCGTTCATCTTGTACCGGTAGTAAACCCGTTCTGCATTTCCAAAGTCAAAGGTCGAAAACTCCAGACTGAACATGTTGTCTTTATAACTCAAATGAATCGTATCCACATCCGAGATAAATCGGTTTATGATTCGCTTATTCTTGTTGACGGACTGGTCTCCCTTTTTTATGGGAACATCCAAAATATATAAATCGGTTAAATAGACTTTTAATTTTTTTCGCAAATCGTTGATGTCATGAGGATAGAAACGACTCACACCACTGATTCCGCCAAAAAACATCTCTCCGTTACCGGCATGAAACGAAGCACCTTTCGTAAACTCATTCCCCTGTAAGCCATCGAAGGCATAATGATTTACAAATTTATTTTCTGCAACCAGCAATTTTGATATACCCATATGGGTACTTAACCACATATTCCCTTTCTCATCTTCCTGTATTCCGCAGATCACGTTACTCGGCAGTCCATCTGCCATGGTATACAGCCGGGAGGTGTTTCTCTTTTTATCATAGCAGGCCAGTCCTTCGGTGGTACCGATCCAGATCTTGCCTTTATGATCTTCGGACATGGCATATACAATCGAACCGGGCAGCATACGGTCTTTCGTGGTAAAGTTTACGATCTTATCGGTTTGAGGATTTATTTTACAAACGCCCCTGAATGTTCCGATCCAGATAAAACCATCCCGGTCGTTTAAAACACAATTAATGCCATCATTCAGAATCTTACCGTTATGCCCTCCATCAAGCGCATAGTGTTGCTTATACGTCTGCGTTTTTAAGTCGAACGAATATAATCCGGCCCCGTTCGTTCCGATCCACAAATTCTTTTTCCGATCCTCAGTAATACACATGACCTTATTACTCAGGAAATTGTTTCCTATACTGGCTGAGATTTGGTTGAAATAGGTACAGGTACCATCCTTCTTATTAAACCGGGAGAGTCCGTTCAGATACGATCCCAGCCAGATGTCATGATTACTGTCCTGAAACATACACATGATGGTATTCGAAACCGAGTTGGGTGTCGTTCGCCTGTAATGTTTTACCTGGCCTCCGTTTTCTACGCCATATATTCCGTCATTATCCGTTCCCACCCACAGCGTATTATCGTTATCTTTCAGGATTGACATCACGCAACTTGACCCGATTATATTTTTGTTGAATGATTTATAACCCAGCAGGGAAAATTTATTGGGATTATGAGGAGCAAAATAAACTCCTTTTTGAAAAATTCCCGTCCATAAATTCCCGACTCTGTCCTGCAAAACAGCATGTACCTTCATCTTCGAAAAATCAAACAACGACGATTGCATCTCAATGTTCTCTAACCGGTTCTTTTTTTCGTTGTAAACTTTCATACCCATGCCATCGGTGCCTACCAGCAGACTCTTTTGTTTATCCACCAGTAAGCATTTTACAGGGAGTCCCTGTGCAGACTCCGTATACCCGATTTGCTCAAACTTATCGGTCGTTCTGTTAAACCGAAAAAGTCCGGCGGTAAGTGTCCCGACGAAGATATGACCCAGATGGTCTTCGCATATGGCCGACGTCTGGTTACTTCCTATCTTGGATGGCGATTTGTAACTATACAGTTTTTTCGTACCGGGCGAGTACCTGTTCAGACCCTGGTCATCGGATAGTACCCAGAAATCATGTCGTGAATCCTGAAACACGGTAACCAACGATTTGCTGCATAATAACCGGGAAAACTTCGAATCGATGCTATAGGAGTCTTTGTGAGAGTTTATGATTAAAATGCCCTGATCACTGGTAATCCAGATTTGGTGCGTATTACTTTCGATGATGGACGTAATATGAGGCTCTATACTGACTCCGTTTTTATACAACTTTACTTCGTCAAAAGTATCTTCCGCCCTGTTGTATAGCATTAACCCGTTAATACAACCCACCCAGAACCGACCCGACGAATCTTCGAAAAGCGTGCGTACATAATTGTTTTTGAGCGTTTTTGGATTCCCTTTTACATTTTTATACGTAGTGAATTTCACCCCGTCGAACTTGTTCAGTCCGTCCTCGGTAGCGATCCATATATAATTGCGTTTATCCTGGTAGATGACATTGATCAGACTGTTCGACAGTTCATTGTCTGTGGAGTAAAAAGTCCCGATCTGGGCGAAAGCAGAACAGAGTTGTCCTGTAATAAAGAATAGGAATAAGGCGATCTTGCGCTTTTTCATGAATATTAGGGAATAGAAGGTTATCTTTCGAAAGGCAAAGTTAGCAAATAATAGCAATAATTGAAAAAAAAAGTAACTATTCTATGGACAGGAATATCCTGTTGTGCGTTAATTACCCTGAATTTAACAGACTAATATCGATCGTATTTATCTATTAATATAAAATACTTCAAAATAAAAAAGCACTGACCTGCACCACCCGAGGCAAGCGGCGAGTTGCCGGTTGAAGGCGATGGAGTAGGACATACTCCCAACGGGTAACCAATGATTCAAGGGTTTGTATTCTTTCTGTTTCCGTGGATTCTGTTTAAAATGAAGGGCAAACAATTCCATGAGCGTCGGTTGTATCGATTTCCGGGAACGGTTGGCAGACAGGAATCCTCCTTGCCTGTTGTAACGAAAGCATACCTGGTTGCCATGGGGGATCTCATTTCAGATGCACCGCCCTTTCTCGGGTATACCTTCTTTCGTCAAATCCGGCATCCTGACCAACCCTCCGTGCATCCTCCTGTGAACCGATACGGAATCTTCTTGGTTCAACCCATGTTTGACCTTGGTTCAGCCTATGTTCCCGGTTATATATTCCCTATATACCATGTATATATCACCTATATACCACCTATATATGACGTATTTATTTAGATACATGATATATACATGAATGTTACATTGAAATTAGAAAGAATATTGATTTTACATCTCTGAATACCAAGGTTGAACCTAGGTCGAACCAAGGTTGAACCAAGACTGAATACAGGAGATTCATCGGGGGAAGCAAGACCGTCGGGAGTCGGGTGGTGGTGGCAGGTAGCTGGGTGCAAAGCAGGTTCGGGCGGGCCGGGTCAGAACAGGGAGAAGGTAGCCTGTTTCGGTCTGACAGCATGTACCGGTAGAAGGGATAAGAATGGATTTTTGTATTTAAAAAGAAATAAAGGGATTGTGATTTAGTGAGTCGTCGTAACGCGTTATAATGGTATAAAGACAAGTGTCGGAGTTATAATATTGATGTTTAGGAAACAAAGGTGCAGCGCACCGATATTTTGGTAGAATAGTATTGGCAGGAAGAATCCAAAGGTGCAGCGCACCGACATTTTATTTTTTGAGGCCTGTTTTCAGGGTTACCTTTTGTGTTTTGATCATTGTTACCAAAATATCGGAGCTACGCTCCTGAAATATGTTTTTATGTTTGAATTTAATTTGCCAAAATGTAGGTATTATGATCCAGATGTTTAGGCAACAAAGGTGCAGCGCACTGATATTTTGCTAGAATAGTATTGGCAGGAAGAATCCAAAGGTGCAGCGCACCGACATTTTATTTTTTGAGGCCTGTTTTCAGGATTACCTTTTGTGTTTTGATTATTGCTACCAACATGCCGGAGCTACGCTCCTGAGATAAGGTTTCATGATTGAATATTATCTACCAAAATATCGGAGCTACGCTCCTGAAATATGTTTTTATGTTTGAATTTAATTTGTCAAAATGTAGGTATTATGATCCAGATGTTTAGGCAACAAAGGTGCAGCACACCGATATTTTGGTAGAATAGTATTGGCAGGAAGAATCCAAAGGTGCAGCGCACCGACATTTTATTTTTTGAGGCCTGTTTTCAGGGTTACCTTTTGTGTTTTGATCATTGTTACCAAAATATCGGAGCTACGCTCCTGAGAAATGTTTTTATGTTTGAATTTAATTTGCCAAAATGTAGGTATTATGATCCAGATGTTTAGGCAACAAAGGTGCAGTGCACCGATATTTTGGTAGAATAGTATTGGCAGGAAGAATCCAAAGGTGCAGCGCACTGACATTTTATTTTTTGAGGCTTGTTTTCAGGGTTACCTTTTGTGTTTTGATTATTGCTACCAAAATGCCGGAGCTACGCTCCTGATGATAGCTATTGTGTTTGGATTGTTGCTACCAAAATATCGGAGCTACGCTCCTGGGATACGGTTTCATGATTGAATATTATCTACCAAAATGCCAGAGCTACGCTCCTTAAATATGTTCTCTTGATAGAATATTAGCTACCAAAATGCCGGAGCTACGCTCCTGAAATATGTTTTTGTGTTCGAATATTATTTACCAAAATGTCGAAGCTATGATCCTTAAATATGTTCTCGTGATAGAATATTAGCTACCAAAATGTTGGAGCTATGCTCTTGGGATGAAGGTCTGGGAATTATACGAAATCATTTGTCTGCAAATTGTACGTGAAGACAGAAAGACGTAAAAAAGGATACGAAATAATCTCTTTTTTATTGCCGGTGCGTCGGGATATTTGCGTACCGGTGGGTCGGCATGATAAGATGAATGCCTGTTTTGTTTATCTTATATAATCTGTTATTGCTGGTTGACATTAAACAGGAGAAGAGGCGGTCGGTTGCTGATACGTACCGACCCGGTGGTTGGTGATTATCCGGGCCGGAAGGTGGTTGTGGGGTATCAGATTTCGCGTTTTCTCCAGTTGCCTTTCAGCAGGTATAAATATCCAAGGCTGCCTATCAGTATCCAGTACACAAATTCAGACATCCATACTGTGGCTGTCGGGGATGGATGAATCGTGGAGGTGTAATACACATAAGTCAGGTAAAAGAACAGGGTCAGGAATTCAATGAAGAAGGCTGTACGTGTGTTTCCCGTCCCCGAGACCCCACTGAAGATAATGCTTCCTACGCTGCAAAATAAGATAGCCACCGATATGACCCGTAATACCGGAATGCAAGCGGCGATTAGTCCGGCATCGTCGGTATAAATACGGGCGATAAGTTGTAGTAAGGTTAATGTGATTGCTATCATTGGTATCACTATGACTAATGCCATGCCGGCAATCTTCCGGATAAAAGGCAGTACTTCTTCTTTCCGTCCTGAGCCTATGAGGTTGCTTACGAGTGTATTCACCGTAGTTGATAATGCAGAGCCCGGTATCATGAGTAAGATATAGGTGCTTCGTCCGATATTACTCACGGCAAGCGGCTCTTCGCCCATTCGTTCGATAAAAATAAAGAACATGAACCAGGTAGAGATGGAGATGAAATACTGGAACATGATGAATATAGATAAATTGAGGATATTGATGATCGTTTTCAGTTCCACTTTTCGAAATTCGAAAAGTCCGTATTTCTTCCTGTCCGTGCGGTAAACGGTATGCCAGACCAGATAGGCAAGCGTGACGACTTCGGCAATCACCGAAGAAATGCCGGCACCGCTTATTCCCATTGCAGGGGAGCCGAAATGGCCCAGGATAAGCGTGTAATCGAAGAATATATTGGTGATGGCCATGAGAATAGCCGAGGTCGTAAGAATCCTTGTCTGGGTGATGCCGACATAGAGCCCCCGGAAAATCACATTCAGAAACGAGAAAAAGAAACCGTAGATACGCCAGTCGAGGTATTCGACGGATGCCTTGTACACATGTTCGGAGCTGACCAGGAGCTTCATGATATGCGGAACTCCCTTGACAGAGAGTCCAACGACAAGAACACTAATCAGGAAATTAAATATCAGGCTGTTGTTGAATATAGGTCCTATTTGGCGGTAGTTCTTCTCTCCATTGCGTCTCCCGATAAGGATCTGGGCTCCCTGGCTAAAGCCGAAGCCGATCATGAAAATGGCAATGTAAAATACGCCGCCAATAGCCGAAGCACCCAGCTCCACTTCTCCTACACGACCCAGAAAAGCCGTATTGGTGACATTAATAATGTTCTGAGCCAGCAGTGTCAGAAAAATAGGATAGGTTACGTTGAATATGTTTTTGTTAGAGGTCAAGAACTTTGGAATTTATAGTTGTTTGCACAAAAGTACAAAAATAATGATTATCATTTTTCAGACAATAATATAACAGAGAATAAATAATGTTGTATCATTCCTGACAGCCTGATATAAGAACAGAATGTTGATAAACGCCGATTCAACAGGCTAAAACCGGTTCCTGTCCGGTAAACATCTTTAATCCGTTTAATCCGTGAAAGCAAGCGTTTCATTCTTTCCTGAAATAAGGCAACCTGTTGTTCGTATTGCTTCTGCAAGTGCCAAGAGAAGAGTAATTGCAGGCTGGTCAGGAAGCTTCGTCATTCATCAGGTAAGTCTGCATATGGATGTCTGTAACTGTAAAGTGCTGTATATTATAAGTATATCCGCATGTCTAAGCCTGTATTTCTTTTCGGTTGCAGGTCTTATTTCCTTTCATCTTGTATGTAATGTGTGAATCTTGTAACTCATAATAAAAATTATGTAATGTTTCCATTGCTTAAAACCCTCACCTTTGTGCAGTGAAAAGAACAATTATTTAAAAGAACAAAAATGAAAACATTAAAACTATTCGTAGTCGGAATTATTCTGATGCTTGCCTGCCCTGCACAGGGACAATTGTCAGTCAGAGTGAATATCGGTACGCCACCTGCATGGGGTCCTGCCGGTTACGATAATGTACATTATTACTATCTTCCTGATATTGAAAGCTATTATGATGTGCAGAATTCGACGTTTATCTATTTATCCGGAAACAGATGGATCCATAGCCGTTTCTTACCGGCCCGTTATCGGAATTATGATTTATACGGCGGTTATAAAGTTCCTATGAATGGTTATCGTGGTAATGCTCCGTATGCTCACTTCAGGGATCACCGGATGCAATATGCAAAAGGTTATCACGGACGTGCACAACGGAATATCGGTGAAAGGCATGATAACCGGGGGAGAGGGCATGAAGGAGTTCAACCCGGCAGAAATAACAACAGGGATAATAACAGAGGTATGCAACCCAATAATAACCACAAACAAGACAGGATGAATAATCAGGGTCAGATGCATGGAAATGACAAGGGTAATGGTCGCGGAAATAATCAGGCACCGAAACAAGGCCCGAAACAAGGGAATAATAACAATAAAAAAGAAGGTCATGATAACGGAAATAAAAGATAAGATTCAGTTAACATCACCGGTTAATTACTCAATAATAAAATAAAAAACAAAATGAAAACAATTACGATCACTATTGCATTGGTTCTATTGACATTAGGAACGAATCTATCGGCTCAACGTCATTCCTCTTCGAATGAATATGGTAATACTCTCAATATCGGATTAGGTATCGGCGGATATTCGGGATACTATGGATATTATGGGAACACGTTGCCGGTTTTTAATCTGAATTATGAATTTGGAGTAGCCAGGAATTTTACGTTGGCTCCCTTTATCTCTTTTTATTCGTATTCGGATGCCAATTACCGGTCATATGTTACTCCGATTGGCGTAAAAGGCACTTATTATTTGGATCAATTGCTGCATGCCGGTTCGGATTGGGACTTTTATGTAGCCGGTTCGTTGGGTGCCGATATTGAAACGACAACCTGGAATGATGGTTACAACGGGGACAGAAGTTATTATAAATCGGTAGACCCTTTGTATCTTGATTTCCATTTGGGAACAGAATATCATATCTCCCGGAAAGTAGGACTTTTTCTTGATTTTTCAACCGGTGTTTCAACCATTGGTATTGCCATTCATTAATTCAAATAATCCTTATTAAAAAAAGAAACCAGTATGAAAAAGAGTTTATTTACAATTGCGGCCTTCCTATTGATGGCCGGTGCCATGACTGCTCAGGAAACAGGATCAAATACGAGTGATAAAATCCATATAGGAGCTAAAGTGGGAGCTAATTACTCCAATATATATGATACGCAGGGCGAAAAATATAATGCTGATGGGAAAATAGGGTTTGCAGCCGGTGGTTTTATCAGTATCCCTATTGGACGATATTTAGGTATCCAACCCGAAATATTGTTTTCACAGAAAGGATTTAAAGCGACCAGTAGTGTGTTGGGAACTGACGTAACGCTGACCCGCACCACAAACTATATTGATGTGCCGATATTCCTGGCATTGAAGCCCAGTGAGATGTTGACAATTCTGGTAGGGCCTCAATACTCTTATTTAATAAAACAAAAGGATGTATTTACAAATCCAATCACTAATATTGAAACGACCCAGGACTTTGATACGGACAATATTCGTAAAAATATCTTATGTCTGGTTGGTGGAGTAGATATAAATCTAAGCAGTTTTGTTGTCGGAGCAAGAGTAGGTTTGGATATGACTAATAATAACGGTGACGGAACGAGCACAACTCCCCGTTACAAAAACGTATGGGTACAAGTCACAGTAGGATTCAGGTTATAAGCATGATTGAAAGCATCCGGCTATAGATCCATCCGCACCTTCTCCGGTCAATATTAACGTGACCCGATCATTCAGACAAACCTTTCTCTGCTGTCCATAGACAAAGAGAAGGGTTTATTGTTTTTTGTCCGATAGAATATCCGACCGGGCATTCCTGCTGATTCTGTAGTTGCTTTGATTCCCGGTATAGAATTCCGGTGAATACTTCCTGCGGATGAAGTCATTTGCAAGTACCTGTCCTGCCTGAATTTGACAAAGGATTAAGGTTATTTATGCCTGTAATGAAAAATTCGATCGACTTACCAGCCTTAATTGTCAATGACTTCCATGTGTGAATTATGTAATTTTCTTAAATAAATGTGTAACTTCTAATAGTACAGTTGTCCTTACATTTGTATTATTCAAAAAGGTATTAATCATTATAAAAAACAAAACATTATGAGTGCAGGAAAAGTAGTATTAGGCGTAGTAGCCGGAGCAGCCACCGGAGCATTGTTAGGGATCTTATTTGCTCCCGCCAGAGGTGCGGTAACCCGTCGTTCAATTTGCCGTAAAGGTGAACGTGGAGTCGATGGACTAAAAGATAAATTTGCCGAATTTGTAGACACGATTACCGAACGGTTTGAAAAAGTAAAAGAAGATGTTTCCGACTTGATCGAAGACGTGGAATTAAAGGTTGAAGAGGTTGAAAAAGACCAAAAGGCAGCCAAAAAATAAGTCTTGAAAGGAAGAACCATTCAGCCTGCTCCGAAACCTAATATTCAATAGAATGACATTATCACAGGAGTTTCGGAGCAGGCTTGGTTATATACACCCATTCTTGAAGATAAATTAAATAAAGATGTTTATCGATGTACATAATTCCGAAACCATGGAAGACAATGCAAATTTAATAGAATCGCTGCTCGAAGGAGCTACTGAATACGGTAAAACAGGTTATGAACTGGTAAAGCTGAAAGTTGTTGACAAAACTTCCGACGGTCTTTCTTCTTTCTTGCCTCATACAGTTGTCGTCGTGATCCTCGGATCATTTCTGCTTTTTCTCAATCTGGGAATAGCTTTGTGGCTTGGCGAGATACTGGGGAAGTATTATTACGGATTCTTTGTATTAGCGGCATTTTACGCGCTCCTGACCCTGATCTTCCATTTCTTTATGCGCAAATGGTTAAAGCGACTTTTATACGACTATATCATAAAACAACTGCTTAACTAAAACTATCATGGGAACTATAAACTCTGCCGGTGAATTAAAATCGGCTATTCAAACCAAACAACTTAAACTGGCACTACAAGGCGAAATGCTGAAGGAGCAATTCTGTATAATCTTAGAAAGCTTTAAGCCGGTAAATCTTATTAAAAACACCTTGAGTGAAATAACATCATCACCTTACCTGATTGATAACATGGTAGGCGCGGTTGTAGGTATGGCAGGTGGCTTTATTTCAAAAAAGATTGCAGTGGGCAGGTCGCATAACCTGGTAAGGAAAATTATGGGTTCTGTTTTACAATTTGGTGTAACGAACCTGGTTGCTCAACACCAGGACATTCTGAAATCCATTGCCGATGTTTTGATGCATCGTCTGTTTCACAAAAAACAAACTAATCAGGAAAAGACGTGACGTTTAAAAGCTCCATATTGCCCTTTTACGCCAAGGCCGGCATTTTTTTTGTTGGCCTTTGTGCTATGCTAGCTATATTGTATATAGCTCAGGGTATTATCCTTCCGCTTATTTTTGCCTTTGTCGTTGCTGTCTTACTCAATCCCGTTGTCAATTTCTTTGTCCGCATCAGAATAAACAGAGTCGTAGCCATTATCATTACGTTACTTCTTACTATTGTCATCATCGTTGCTTTTGGTGCATTTATTTATACTCAGGCAGCTAACTTTAGCGACTCATGGCCCCTGTTTGTAAAGAAATTCACCTATATCCTCAACGAAGCAGTTCATTTTGCTTCCGGTTATTTGAATATCAGGTCCCACGATATTTATGTCTGGATTGCTAAAAGCGAACGTGAACTCATTAATATCAACGGGTCCTCCATTGGACAGACAATTGTAAGTGTCGGTGCTACGATAGCAGCTCTGGTATTAATTCCGGTTTATACTTTTGTGATTCTATATTACAAACCACTTTTAATTGAATTTATTCACCGGCTCTTTAGCCAGGAACATCAAAGTCAGGTAAGTTCTATTGTTATCCAGACAAAATCAGTCGTACAGCACTATCTGGTAGGATTGATTATCGAAGCCATTATTGTGGGTTCCCTCAATGCTGTAGGGCTTTTATTACTCGGAATTCAATATGCCATTTTACTTGGTATACTGGGTGCCTTGCTCAACATGGTTCCCTATATCGGTGGACTCATAGCCATTGCGTTGTTTATGATGGTCGCTCTGGTTACCAAATCTTCCGCGTGGTTTGCCCTGTATGTTCTGGGGGTGCATACATTCATTCAGATCATCGATAATGATTATATCGTTCCGAAGATCGTCGCCTCCAAGGTGAAGATCAATGCCCTTTTCTCCATAATGGTAGTGCTGGTGGGAGATGCCTTGTGGGGAATTCCCGGCATGTTTCTGTCTTTACCGCTTCTGGCTATTATCAAGGTGATCTTCGATCATGTAGAGTCTCTGAAGCCATGGGGCTTTTTATTAGGAGATACTATGCCGCCCATCATGAAACTGAAGCCGCTTTTTAAAAGGAAACAGAAGTGAGGAATGAGAGATGAGTAGTAAGAGGCAAGAAAAAGGAATGAGAAGTGAGGAATGAGGGATGAGGGATGAGAGGTAAGAGGTAAGAGGTAAGAGGTAAGAGGCAAGGAGTAAGTAGCATTGTCATTTGTTAGATCCATTTTTCAGGGAGTAAGAAGCAAACAGCCGACAGTAGACCGGTTTGAATAAAAAGGACATCCGTATATATCTAAATGTTGAATAGTGAGAAATCACGTAATATAAATAATCATGATAGAAGTAAAGAGAGAAGGTATTTTATTATCAAAAACCGATCTGGAGTTTGAAAACGAAGGTGTGTTGAACCCTGCTATAATTCGTATCGGCGATAGTGTTCATGTTTTCTATAGGGCAGTTCAATTGTGGAACCAGTCAACCATAGGCTATTGTCGGTTGGATGGACCGTTGACCATAGCTGAACGATGGGATAAACCGATTATGGTGCCGGAATTTGATTATGAATCGCATGGTGTGGAAGATCCGCGTATTGTGAAGATTGATGACACGTATTACATGACTTATACGGGCTATGACGGCGTAAATGCCCGGGGTGCATTAGCCACATCGAAAGATTTAATACACTTTGAGAAGCAGGGAGTGCTAGTTCCTCCGATTTCATATGCACATTTCGTTTTTCTTGCTGAATCAGCCAAAAAAGTAAACGAAAATTATTACAATAATCATAAGTTCTATTATCAGGAATCCGACCCGGAAGAGAAAATACTGTTATGGGATAAAAACGTGGTTTTCTTTCCACGAAGGATTAACGGTAACCTGGTTTTCCTTCACCGCATACGACCCGGAATTCAAATCGTTTCCGTAAAGAGTCTAAAAGATCTTACTGCTGAGTTTTGGGAAGAATACTTTCGTAATTTTCAGGATCATATTATAATGGATCCTATTTTTGAACATGAGTCGGACTATATTGGTGGTGGTTGTCCTCCTATTGAAACCGAACACGGTTGGATACTTATTTACCATGGTGTACAGGATTCAAACGTAGGATTAATTTACTCCGCTTGTGCAGCAGCCTTGTTGGATTTAGATGACCCCAGTAAGTTGATAGCCCGTTTGAATTATCCGTTGTTATCACCGGAATGCGAATGGGAAAAGCAAGGCGATGTCGATAATGTTGTTTTCCCGACCGGTACTGCTTTGTTTGGTGACACCTTATTCATTTATTACGGTGCAGCTGATTCACATATTGCCTGTGCCTCTTTAAAATTATCCGCTTTAATAGAAGAATTATTGGCTTGTCCTAAAGTTCTAGGAAATGATATGGACACTATCAATGAAATAAAATCAAAGATACTTCCGAAGCCCAAGAAATCTCTGAAGCCCAAGAAAACCCTTAAAATAAAGAAAGATGAAAAATGAAAACCTTTCCGGTAAGATTGACAGGCTTATCAGTCAAGAGGCTATATTCAGCTATGACAGTACTGTCCTTTCCCCTAATACATTAAGAAGAAGCCGACATTATACCCGAATGAATTTGGTTCACGAAAAAGCTGAGATTATGGTTATAACATCCTATCCACCCCGTGAATGCGGTATCGCAACCTATTCGCAGGATTTGATCAAAGCTTTGAATAATAAGTTCAGTAATTCATTATCCATCAAGGTTTGTGCATTAGAAACAGGTGGCGTAAGTTATGATTACCCGGACGAAGTGAAGTATACACTGGATACTTCGCATGCTACATCTTTTCTGGACTTAGCTGAAAAGATCAATGACGACGATCAGATTCAACTGGTCCTGATCCAGCATGAATTCGGCTTTTATATGGAACAGGAACAAGCATTCCAGCAATTGTTGTACGAACTCATTAAACCCGTAGTGGTTGTTTTTCATACGGTGCTTCCCCAGCCGGATGCCAAATTGATACAGAATGTGAAGAATATCGCTTCAGCCTGTAAGTCAATTATTGTTATGACAAGGACTTCGGAAGAAATACTGATAAACGATTATGGTATTTCTGCGCAAAAAATAAATGTGATCGCTCACGGGACACACTTGGTCCTTCATGCGAGTGAAAAGTCTCTGAAGCAAAAATACGGTTTATCCGGGCGGAAGGTCCTTACCACCTTTGGTCTGCTCAGCTCGGGGAAAAGTATTGAAACCACGTTGGACGCATTACCGTCTATTATCAAGCAATGTCCCGAGGCTATATTTTTGGTTATAGGGAAAACGCATCCTGAAGTTGTAAAGAATGATGGAGAAGTATATCGGCAAATGCTTGTGAAAAAGGTAAAAGATCTGGGTCTGAAAGATCATGTGAAATTTATTAATAAATATCTGGCCTTGAATGAACTGCTGGACTATCTACAGTTGACCGATATTTACCTGTTTACCACCAACGATCCGAATCAGGCAGTAAGCGGCACCTTTGCATATGCCATGAGTTGCGGTTGTCCCATTATTTCCACCCCGATACCTCATGCTAAAGAAGTATTAACCAAGGATACGGGAATCATTTTTGATTTTCGCAATTCGAAACAACTGGCTGAAAGTGTAAATAAGTTATTCAATGATGATTCATTGCGCAAGACTATAATTACAAATACACTGCAGAAAATTGTCTCTACAGCCTGGGAAAATTCGGCCGTGTCACATGCCATGTTATTTCAGTCAATGACCGGAAATAAGATTCAACTTCAATATAACTTGCCGGTCATTAACCTAGATCACTTCAAGGCCATGACCACCGATGTGGGGATAATTCAGTTTTCAAAAGTTAATCAACCGGATCTGAACTCGGGGTATACGTTGGACGATAATGCCCGGGCATTGGTGGCCTCCAGTATGTGCTATAAATTAACCAAGGAAGATGAGAGCATTAATGATATTCGCAAGTACCTCACTTTTATAAAATTTTGCCAGCAACCAACCGGTAACTTTTTAAATTATGTGGATAGAGACCGGAATTTTACAGATCAAAATGACGAAGTCAATTTAGATGATTCCAACGGGAGAGCAGTCTGGGCACTGGGATATCTTGTGTCATTAAAAGATATTTTACCGAAAGCAATTATTTCGGATGCCATTCCCATTTTTGAAAAAGCAGTTGCAGCTATGGAATCAATGATATCTCCACGGGCGATGGCTTTTGCAATAAAAGGGATATTCTATTTTCATAAAGGAAAAAGGACGACCGATCATTTGGGCCTTGTAAAAATATACGCCAACCGTTTGGTTGAAATGTATAAACAAGAATCGAATATTGTATGGGAATGGTATGAAGGTTATATGACCTATGCCAACAGCGTTTTACCCGAAGCCATGCTTTATGCCTGGTTGATGATCGGTGAAGCTGTCTATAAAGACATTGCGCGGACATCCTTCAACTTTCTTTTGTCGCTTACTTTCAACAAAAACGGTATTGAGGTGATCTCTAATAAAGGTTGGATGAAAAAGGGGCAAGAAGCCGGGCAATTTGGCGAACAACCCATTGACGTGGCATATACCATTATGGCTTTAGGCCGGTTCTACGATGTGTTTATGGACGAAGATTACCGCCAAAAGATGGAGATAGCATTTAACTGGTTTTTAGGAAATAACAGGTTACATCAAATTATATATAATCCATGTACCGGCGGTTGTTATGACGGATTGGAAGAAACGCATGTAAACCTGAACCAAGGTGCTGAATCGACCCTTAGTTACCTAATGGCACGATTAACTATAGAAAAATATAAAAATGAATAGTAAAATCAGGAAATCAATTGCTGTAATTGTGGCTCACCCCGATGACGAAACATTATGGGCCGGGGGAACGATACTGGATCATCCGACGAATAACTGGTTTATTATGTGTCTTTGCCGTGCAAGTGACCCCGAACGGTCGGCACGGTTTAAGGATGCTTTGAAATTATTGAAAGCAAATGGTGTTATGGGTGACCTGGATGATGGTCCCGATCAACATCCGTTAGATGAAAATGAGTTGGAGTCTGAAATCCTGCGGCTATTGCCGGCTACTCATTTCGATTTGATACTGACGCATGATTCGGCAGGAGAGTACACAAAGCATTTACGGCATGAAGAAGTCAATAAAGCCGTAGTAAACCTTTGGCATAATGGAAAGATATCTGCTGACGAGCTCTGGACATTTGCCTACGAAGACGGGAATAAAGCCTATTTTCCTAAAGCAATAGAAAATGCCAATATTTTCGAATCACTTTCTGAAAAGACCTGGCTGAGAAAATACAACTTAATTACCAAAACCTACGGTTTCAAGGAAGACAGTTGGGAAGGAGAAACAACTCCGTTGGCAGAAGCTTTCTGGCAGTTTAAAAGCTCACTTCATGCTATGACCCGGGTGAAGAAACCGGATAATGATATAAATATAAAGGCAACCTGATGGATCCCTCTTAAATTTTCTCCGTTATTCGTTCGTAGTTCAGAGGGGGTTCGGAGAGGGTTCAGAGAGGTATACCTCTATGAACCCTCTCCCAAGTCTCTCGAAAATCACTCCGATTCCAATTTCAGCGTAAACCGGTGAAGCAGGTATCCAAAAGGCTGAATGCTAAGGCTGCAAATTATTACGGGAAAAGACGGGTATTCCGGAGAGGATCGGAGTCCTATAAATAGCTTATGGTTTGATTGATATTTAAATATCAGGTCGAAAAATATACTAAATTGAGAGATAGTAACCTAAAAGCAACGTATACATGCTTGACAAAAGTAAACTGAAAACAGGAATAAACTGCATTACAAAGGTGCCAATGCAAATTATGGACCCAATTGTCCGAAAAGCATTGGACAAACCTGAAAACGAATTAAAGATTTTCCAAACACAAGATATTGAAACATTAAAATCATTGTATTATGAAAGTATTGGTACTCTATGAATATCCACCCACACCAGGAGGATTAGCGACACAGGGAGACTTGTTATATAAGGGATTGATGGAATTGAGCATTGACGTTCATGCAGCACATTTTGAGTCGGATCAAGAAAAGGAATGGTATTATCGCTGGTTTAAGCCTGATGTCGTAGTGGGAATCGGGTACTGGGGATATACACCTCATTTGGTTCTTAATCCTCAAAAATTTGGCGAGTTGGCCGTTCCCTGGTTAGTATCCGATGGCTATATTGCCAATTACCAGGATGTCCTGAATGCACTTCCGCTAATTTTGGTTACCTCCAACTGGGTAAAAGAAATGTATGTGCGCGATGGAATTAATGGCGATAAAATTGAAGTGCTACCTGTTGGCTGCGATACCGACACGTTTAAACCTTACAGCAGGAATGATCCGAAAATTATAGCTGTACGCGAAGCATTGGGTATTGCACCCGATGAGCTAATGATTCTTACGGTCGGGGGAGATGCTGCTTCGAAAGGAGGGCAGGAAGTGATGAATGCACTTGCCATCATTGATAATAAAGTCCCTAAATGGAAATATGTATGTAAGGTATGGCCTCAGAACCGCACCAAGATTCAAAACATATCGGATGATGAATTGGCTGACAGCCTGGGTATTGAAGATAAGGTCATTTATGCCGTCAATACGATTTCACGGAGCTTTATGCCTTACCTGATAGGTGCCTGCGATATTTATGCTGCCCCGTCACGACTTGAAGGATTCGGTATGCCACAGGTAGAGGCAGGAGCTTGTGGAAAACCCGTCCTGAGTATAAATGCTATGGGCATGCTGGACACGCTTGTTCAGGGCGAAACAGCCTTTCTGGCAGGAGTAGCAAAGAAAATTGTGGTGAACGAAGTTATACTTGGTGCCGCAGCAGGATTTGAAGAGGGTCATAAAGTATTGTTTGATACGCCTCGAATTGTTGATTACCGGGCCGATGTACCGGATATTGCGAAATACATGTTGAGGCTCATGAATGATGAACCATTACGGGAAAAGATGGGAAAAGCAGGACGTGAAAGAGTCGTCGCCAATTTTGATTACCGTGTGGTAGCCAGGAAGTTTGTACAGATTATGAATGACCGGTTGGGAATAAAATAATGAAATAATATGGTGATGAGTTGATAGGTTGATCAGGTATTGAAGTCCGGTAAAAACACCGGGAAGAATCATAGGATTCACTAAAAAAGCTGTATCGTATCATTTAATTATCAGACTCTCTCATCACCATGTTATCATATTAAAATATTAAAATATCATGCAAAAAATAAATCAGGAAATAGAAGATGCAAAGAAAGCCGCTTTAGAAGTGTTGCTTCATAATGCTCACGGCCCCTTTATGGGACTTCCCCGCACAGCAGGTTGGGGGTATCCGGAACCCTATACACGCGATTTAATGTTCTCTATCTTTGGAATAGCCGTTTCAGGAAATATAAAACTGTTGGATAGTATTCGAAGAGTACTCGAAACGCTGGCAAAAAACCAAAGTGAACACGGACATATTCCTTCGTTGGTACATGATAGTGAAGACCGTGGTTCGAGTGATACAACGCCGTTGTTTTTACTGGGGGTAGGTATTTTTAGAAAACTAACCGGTGAACCGGAGTTTCTGCATGAAGCAGTAGAAAAGTCGCTTGTCTGGATGGAATATCAAAGTCCATCGGACCGGTATATGGTTGCCCAACAACCTACCAGTGACTGGCGTGACGAACAATGGGTGTTGGGATATGGCCTGTTTGTAAATACTGTAGTGTATAGTTACCTCCGGCTTTTGGGGCTGAATGAAAGGGCTAATCATGTGCAACAGGAGATGAGCCGTTTTACCATTACCGGAGGAACCATTCATCATCATGTCCATGAAGGGTTGGTGGTAAAACGTAAGCCATATTATGCCATGTGGTCGTATAAAATACTAAGCAGCGAACGCTTTGATTTACTTGGCAACAGTCTGGCTATATTATCGGGGATTGCATCACCAACTCGAGCCAATGAAATGATTTCGTGGATTGAAGAGGAGTGTGCAGCTATGCGTGAAAGAGGAGAGTTGGTTGTTAATTTGCCACCTAACTTCTTCCCATATGTTAAGACAAATGATCCTGAATGGAATGAACGATATGCCGAGTTTAACAACCCCGGCGATTACCACAACGGGGGTATCTGGCCGTTTATCAGCGGCATTTATATTGCGGCTTTAGTGGCAGCTAAAAAGTATACCCTTGCAGAAGAGAAACTGAAAGTATTGACTTGCTTTGTAAAAATGTCAAGGACCAGTGATGTTGATTTCGGATTTAATGAATGGATAAAAGCCCAGGATGGGAAACCAATGGGTCAGGATTGGCAAACATGGAGTGCCGCTCTTTACCTGTATGCCGCAAAATGTGTGGAAGAAAAAAAGACTCCGTTCTTTGATGAGATACGCAATTATACAGCAGAAAAGTAAGATCCGGTATTCCGCTTGATCTCAAAGAAAGAAGAAACCTGTGAATAATGCAACTTCTATAAAGAATTATGTAATAATTCGTTGGTAATATATACCGAACTTTGAATGCTGAGAAAAACTATTCACAGTATAAAACAATGATAATGAAAACGAATGAAGTTTTACAAAAAGACGTTCAGGATGCCATCAAATGGGAACCATTATTGAGTGCCGCCGAAATAGGTGTTATTGCAAAAAATGGTATGATTACGCTTACAGGAACTGTTGATACGTATGCCGAGAAATCGGAAGCCGAAGAAGCCGCTAAAAAAGTAACAGGTGTAAAAGCTGTTGTCGAAGAAATTCAAGTAAAACCTTATAATTCAGGGAAAAAGAGTGACAGTGAAATTGCCACAGAAGTATTGAATGCCTTAAACTGGAGTTGGGAAATTCCAAATGACAGAGTGCAGGTGAAAGTGGAAGATGGTTGGGTAACCTTATCCGGAAAGCTTAACTGGAATTATCAGAAAGAAGCGGCCAAAAAATTGGCCACGAACCTTGTTGATGTTAAATGGGTAACAAACAACATTAATATTCAATCAGACACATCGGCTAAGGTAGAAAAAGAAGATATAGAACAGGCATTTAAACGGAATTGGTCTTTAGATAACAAGGATATTTTTATTCATGTTTCGGATAACAAAGTAACATTAACCGGGACTGTCCATTCGTGGTTTCAAAAGGACGAAGCCAGTAGGGTTGCCTGGAAAGCACCCGGAATTAAGGCTGTAGATAATGAATTGAATATCGATTATCAGGAAATTATATAAAAATCAAGAACAGGGAGAATACATCTTCTTTCTGTTAGTCCTGTTAATTCCATACTATATATTTTAAAAAGGGAATTAAGAAAGACCTAAAATAACAATAAATTAGTCACTTTAAAATTTTAAAATTATGTACGACGGAAATTATTTTTGGGGAATGGATCTTATTTGGTGGATTATATGGCTGTCTTTAATTGTTTGGATATTTGCAATACCTTACGATATACCCGGTCAGCGAAGGAGGAAAGATCAGCCGCTTGACATTTTGAACCGACGCTTTGCTTCAGGAGAAATAACCAAAGAAGAATATGAAGAGAGTAAAAAACTAATTGAAAACGATTAACCGATAATCATTTAGCAAATTAAAATTGCTTGCTTCTTAGTTGTAACTATATCATAAAGGGTACGTATTTAAAATTTATCAGTTCAATAAACTACTATTGCATATGGAAATTATAAACTATCATAAATATCTGCTTGTCAGACAAGCAGACGATGAAGAAATGATTAATCTTCCGGGTTATCCTGTTTATCCTAATGGTGAAGATATTTATATTCAAGGTAAGGAAGAGGAAGAAATTGATCCTGAGCAAGTATCTAACATAAAAGAAGATGATGATGCCGGCAAAAACAATGAAAAAGATTTTGAAGAAGATTTATCCGGTGAAGACTTAGATGTACCGGGCTCCGAATTAGATGATAATCAGGAAGACATTGGAAGTGAAGATGAAGAGAATAACTACTATAGTTTAGGTGGTGAAGATCATGAAGATTAGGAAGAGGATTCCGGGAAATAAAGGCCGTATAACTCAATCCGTATGATCATTAGCTCCTAACTATTGCCAATGATAGATTAATATTAAACATTATGATACACGACAAGGTCAAGAGAATATTGATTGCATTAGATTACCATCCAACAGCTTTAAAAGTAGCCGAAGTAGGTTTTACCATGGCAAAGGCTATGGGAGCTGAGGTTGTCTTGTTGCATGTGATCATGAATATGTTAACCTATTCGTTAACCTATTTAGAAATGGGACCATTGAAACTAGAGAGTGTAAAAGATTTGGAACAGGCGTCACAAGATTTTCTTGAGATGTCGAAACGACATCTTGGAGATAATATGATTCAAACGATTGTAAAACAAGGTGATTTTGCAATATCGATATTAAATACTGCCAAAGAAATGGCTGTTGATATAATTGTTATGGGCTCACACAGTACAAAATGGCTGGAAGAAATCGTAATGGGAAGGGTCACCAATGAAGTATTACAACAAACGAGTATTCCTCTTTTAATTATTCCTACCAGAAAACAGGATAAAATGAATACATTGATTTCATTAAAAAATTAAAGCGTTTATATCTAATCAGACAATGAGAGGGTTAAGTTAAGAACCGAAGGCTTCAATAACAGCAGGTCTTCAACTCTAAAAACTTCCTTTTCATTGCATTAGATGGTATGCTATTTTATTGTTTGATGCGCAATTGTTGAATCCTTTTTATAATAAGTATGTGATAAAAATTAGTTTATAATAAATTTTATATAGTTAATAATCAAATTACTACCGAGATTGACTAATCATCTATTCGGGGTATAAAACAAAGAATCTTTATCAAAGTAGTCTTTGGGGTTTAACCATTCTTTCTTTAATCCAACCGGAACTCAGGAATATGTCCATTGATCAGACATTGGAAGGGTGAAGTTAAGAACCGAAGGTTTCAATAAAATCCGGTTTCCAATTCTAAAAACTTATTTCCCATTATGTTGAAGGTTTCTATTAAACTCTTATCTTTATTTGTCTAGCAAACAAATTAATATTCCAACTGGTTTTTGTAACAATCTATATTATAGTTGTCGAGAAATGTGTGAACTATATAACTTTTCCATATTATTGTGTAACATTTACATTGTTAGAGTTATATAACTTTGTTTTTCAAACTTATTTGAAAGTGATCAAAATAATCATTAATATTAAAAATTACGATTATGAAAGGAAATGAAAAATTAATTACCGTCTTGAATTCTCTTTTGGCTGATGAATTAACTGCAATAAACCAGTATATGGTTCATTCTGAAATGTGCGAAAGCTGGGGCTATTCAAAACTTCACCAAGTTATCAGGAAACAGGCAATGGACGAAATGCACCACGCTGAATGGCTTATTGAACGAATTATCTTTCTGGATGGTGCCCCTACAGTATCTAAACTCAATCCGATAAAGATTGGTAAAACTGTTTTAGAAATGATTAAAAACGACAACGGTGATGAACTTGATGCAGTTCGCTCCTATAACAATGCCATAAAGCTTAGTCGTGAAGTTGATGATCAAGGTTCTGTTGATATGCTTACCAAGATACTCAAAATGGAAGAAGGGCATGTCGATTGGGCCGAAATACAACGTGCTCAGGTTGAACAAATGGGTCTTGAAAACTATCTGGTTAATCAAACTGAAAGTTCGGCAAGCTAATCTATAGCTTTTTAAGCAAATGTATTGAAAAACAAAAAATAACTATCTAAAATTATAAGCTTATGCCATCATTAGCGGCCATATCAAAAATTGAGTTTCCTTTTAAAACTGATCAGCAGGAAGTAAAACAATATGCAAAAGAGTTATTTGCACCTTCTTATCCGCAAGTGGAAAGAATGCTGGGTGCATTTGAAAATACAGAAATAATTACCAGAAATTTTTGTAAACCACTTGATTATTATTCCACTCTACATACTTTTCAGGATCAGAATGCAGAATATATTCGGATTTCTCTTGAATATTCTATAAAAGCAATTGAAGAATGCATTGCTTCTGCACATCTGAATAAGGATGAAATCACGGATATAATCTTTATTTCCACCACAGGACTTTCCACACCCAGTTTGGACGCACTGATTATTAATAAAATGAGACTGAGTCAGAATATCAGTCGTATGGCTATTTTTGGTTTGGGTTGTGGCGGAGGAGTTTCAGGTTATTCAAAAGCGAACATTTTGGCAAAAGCGAATCCGGATGCAGTGGTTCTATTGGTTGCAGTGGAATTATGCTCTTTGACTTTTTTACGAAATGATTATAGTAAGAGTAATTTCATAGGTTCCACTTTATTTGCCGATGGAGTGGCTGCCTGTCTCATTACAGGAGATAATCATATAAATAAAACTAAAAAGACGATTACATTTCTAGCTACCGAAAGCAAATTGTATTACGATTCGCTGGATGTTATGGGTTGGGAGTTTCTTGATGCCGGATTTAAAGTGCTGTTTTCCTCAGATATTCCAACCATTATTAAAAAAAATGTAAATAATGATGTGACATCATTCTTAAATAAGAATAATTTAAAGATTTCGGACATTAAAAATTTTATTTTCCATCCCGGAGGAAAGAAGGTATTAACAGCTTATGAAGAAGCTTTAGGAGTAAAAGGCGATTTTCTGAAAAATACCCGGGAAGTGATGAACGATAATGGTAATATGTCCAGTACAACGGTTTTATACGTATTGGAAAGGTTTTTTAAACATGGCTTTGAAAATGGTTATGGCTTAATGGTATCCATGGGTCCTGGTTTTTCATGTGAGATGGCTTTGCTTCAAATGAACAACCACTAATATGGATTTTGCACTTTTTATATCATTTGTTATTCTTCTGAGAATAGGAGAACTAATCCTCTCGAAAAGGAATGAGAAATGGTTGTTGCAACATGGTGCGATTGAATACGGACAAAAGCATTATCCATTCATTGTAGTGCTACATGTGCTATTTATCGTTTCCATGATTATTGAATATACAACAAAACAAACGAAAACTTTCAATCCATTTTTGCTTGTTTTCTTTCTTTTATTTCTGATATTCAAAGTTTGGATCATATTATCGTTAGGGAAATTCTGGAATACAAAGATTTATCATATTCCAAGTTTCCCCTTAATAAAAAAAGGACCATACAAGTATTTTAAACATCCAAACTATCTGGTTGTAGTTGCTGAAATTGCAGTTATTCCCTTAGTATTTGGGTTATATTGCACCTCAATTGCATTTACGGTACTTAATTTTATTATGTTATCTGTAAGAGTTAAAGAAGAAAATAAGGTTTTAAAAATTTGAAATAGACTATTTAATTTACAATAAAGAAAATACTAACATGAAACAACATATTGTAAAAATTAAATCAACAGAACTCATCACCCATGACGTGTTGAAAATTATTACCGAGAAGCCTCACCATTATAATTTCACTCCCGGTCAAGCTACTGAAGTTTCTATAAACAAACCCGATTGGAAGGGGAAAAAGAATCCTTTTACATTCACTTGCCTTCCCGACAATGATTTTCTCGAGTTTTACATTAAAACATATCCTACGCATAAAGGTGTAACCAATGAACTTTTGAAATTGAAAAAAGATGATGAGTTGATTTTACGCGATGTGTTTGGTGCCATCACATACAAAGGTGAGGGTTTGTTTATAGCCGGAGGTGCAGGTGTCACTCCGTTTATTTCCATTTTCAGGTATCTTCAGTCAAAGAATGAAATTGGTGATAACAAACTCATCTTTGCAAACAAAACAAAGAAAGACATAATTCTTTTAGAAGAATTCAAGAAACTACTGGGCAAGAACTTCATCAGTATTTTATCAGATGAAACGGTCGAAGGATATGCACACGGACAAATCAATGAAGATTTTCTGAAAGTATATATTAATAACTCCACCAAAAATGTTTATGTATGCGGACCTCCTCCAATGATGGATGATATACTTAAACAATTATCAAAATTAGGAATTGATAAAAATACAATTACAGTGGAAAAAATGTAAAGTTCGATAATTTAGTCTCTGATTTAAAAAACACAACTCTATGCGTTATTTTGGAAACAATATTAAGTTGATTGTAAATAATCTGGTGGTCAATTATACGGATGAAGGACCGGATGAAGGGCCGGTTATTATTTTTATTCATGGTTTTCCTCTTGATAAGTCGATGTGGAATAATCAGATAGAAATCCTGAAAAAGGATTATAGGGTAATTACGTATGATATTCGTGGACATGGAGAATCTGATACAGGAAATGAGTGCTTTTCGATAGATCTTTTTGCAAACGATTTGATTCGCTTAATGGATACTCTCAGGATAAATAAAGCGTCACTTTGCGGCTTATCCCTTGGAGGGTGTATCGCCTTAAATACCATTGAAAACTACCCTGAACGTTTTGATTCACTTGTACTGTGCGGAACTAATTGTTATGCAGACTCCCCGGAAGTAAAAGTAACACATATAAAGGCTGTAGATGATATTATTCAACATGGTGTCGGTAAATATGCCGATGAAAGTGTAAATACTCTTTTTGCCCCGGAATCATTCATGAATAGAACAGATGAAATTATATCTGTTAAAGAGATAATATTAAACACATCTATGCTGTCACTTTGTTGCACCTTACTGGCATTGTCAAAACGAAAAGAGACATGTGATAACCTATCAGATATAGATGTACCGGTTCTTATTTTGGGAGGAGAGAAAGATACAATTACACTCATGGAAGTAGCAACCAATATGCATAAAAATATAAGAAACTCCATGCTACACATTATTGGACATGCTGGTCATCTAAGCAATCTGGAGAATCCCGAAGAATTCAATGAACAATTAAAACAGTTTTTTGCAAAGGTTTATAGTGAACCGGCAATTAGTACAGACGATAATAACTCTATACTAAAGCAACTGAGCCATCAGTTGAATATATTTTTATCATTTAAACCTATATAATCATGGAAAAGAAAAAACTCACCACAGCAAGCGGTAGACCATATTCCGAGTTTGAAAACTCAATGACAGTCGGTAATCGCGGACCTGTTCTTTTGCAGGACTATTTTCTGCACGAAGATATGGCACATTTTAATCGTGAACGTATTCCTGAACGTGTTGTTCATGCAAAAGGAACAGGAGCATTTGGCACTTTCACAGTAACTCATGATATTACGCAATATACCAAGGCAAAGATATTTTCTGAAATAGGCAAACAAACAAAGATATTTGCGCGATTTTCAATTGTTGGAGGTGAAAAAGGAGGAGCTGACAGTGAAAGAGACCCGCGTGGTTTTGCACTCAAGTTCTATACCGAAGATGGTAACTGGGATTTGGTGGGCAATAACACGCCTGTTTTTTTTATCAAAGACCCGAAAAAGTTTTCGCATTTTATTCATACTCAAAAGCGCGACCCAATGACCAATTGTAAAAGTCCGACCATGATGTGGGATTTTTATAGTTTGAATCCCGAAACCTTGCATCAGGTATTGATACTTATGAGTGACCGGGGAACACCATTTTCTTACAGGAATATGGATGGTTTCGGAAGTCACACCTTTTCGCTTATCAATAAAAACAATGAACGAGTTTGGGTGAAATTTCATTTCAAAACAGTACAGGGAATTAAAAACTTCACGGAAAAAGAAGCCAATGAAATGAAAGGGATTGATCTGGACCAAGCCCAACGAGATATGGTGGATGCTATTGCAAGAAAAGATTTTCCGAAATGGGTGTTGCGAATTCAGGTGATGACGGATAAACAGGCGAAAACTTTCAAATGGAATCCGTTTGACCTTACCAAAGTTTGGTTACACAAAGATTTCCCATTGATAGATGTAGGAATCATGGAACTGAATGAAATTCCTGAAAATTATTTTCGAGATGTAGAACAGTCTGCTTTTGCTCCGGCACATGTTGTCGATGGTATTGGCTATTCGCCCGATAAAGTGCTGCAAGGTCGTTTACTTTCATATCCTGATGCTCAGCGTTATCGTTTAGGGGCTAATTACGAACAGATTCCTGTGAACCAATGTCCTTATGCAGTTATAAATTACCAACGTGACGGACATATGCAGACTGGCGAAAACGGAGGAGCAAATCCGAATTATCGACCCAATAGTTTTGATGATATTGTTGTTGACGAAAGTTACAAAGAACCGCCTACGCCTTTAGAATCAGATATAGCCTATTGGTTCGACCGCAATGAAAACGATGATGATCATTTCACGCAACCTGGTTTGTTGTATCGCAATGCAATGAATGAGCAAGACAGAATTAATCTGATAAGTAATATTGTAAGTTCCATGAAAGGTATTAACGGAGAGAAAAAAGATGAAATTATTAACCGGCAATTGTGTCTTTTCTTCCGTACTGATATTCAATTAGGAATATCAGTAGCAAAAGGATTAGGAGTTGCCATTGACGAAAATGCAATGGATCATTCTCTATAAATTTTATATTTGATTCAATGAAAGGCTACTTTCATTGGATATAACATTATAAGGAGTTATAACGATTGTTAGCTTCGCCACATAAAAACGCTACAGAAACAAAATGAAAAAACTTGAAAATAAAACGATATTTATAACAGGAGGCTTATCCGGAATAGGAAAAGCTTGCGCCATTGCAGCAGCAAAAGAAGGTGCTGATATTGCTATTGCCGATCGGGAAACCGTCACAAATATAAAAGGAATGAACGAAATAAAACTGGTGCAACCCAACGCCATTTTTATTGAATGCAATGTGTCTGTATATACTCAGGTGGAAGCCGCTATTCAAAAAGTGATAAGCCTGTTCGGACACCTTGATGTGGCGCTTAACAACGCAGGCATTGGAGGCAAACCAAGTAAAATCGGGGATATGGAAGAACAGGCATGGCTAAAGGTAATTAGTATAGACTTAACAGGGGTGTTCAACTGCATGAAGCATGAACTGGTTCAGATGGCAAAACAGAAAAAGGGGGTTATTGTAAATATATCGTCAATTTCAGGAACAGTAGGTTATGCCAAATCAGCGCATTATGTTGCAGCAAAACACGGCATAATAGGGCTTACACAAACTGCAGCACTCGAATATGCCACAGAAGGAATACGAGTGAATGCAATTTGTCCGGGTTTTATCGAAACGCCATTGCTTAATAAACTGGATCTCAATAATAATACAGAGTTAAAACAACTTCTTATTGATGTGCATCCCATGAAACGTTTAGGTAAATCGGAAGAAATTGCAAGCGGTTTTATATTTCTAGCTTCAGACGATAGTTCGTTCGTAACGGGAATAACGCTCAACATTGATGGTGGCTATTTAGCACAATAGAAAATCACGTATAAATTTAAAAACCATGGAAAAATTAATTGAAAAAACAACTGCAGGGTTAGCGAGGGCAGAGTATATCGAAGTGGAACGTTATGTGCACCTTCATATTACCGATGCCGGCGAAGGAAGACCTATTGTATTAATACCGGGTTGGCCCCTCAGTGATGAAATGTATGAATACCAATATAGCGATTTAATGAATAAAAAATTTCGTGTTATTGGTATAACATTACGCGGATTTGGCCGGTCGTCTAAACCTTATGGAGCGTATAATTACGATATTCATGCGCGCGATATAAAAAGTGTGTTGGATCAATTGGATATTCAAGATGCTGTTCTGGGTGGCTTTTCTATGGGGGGAGCTATAGCTATTCGATACATTGCAACCTATAATGCAGCTCATGTCTCTAAGCTTGTGTTAGCCGGTGCAGCAGCTCCTATTTGGACACGACGCAAAGATTTCCCGTATAACCTGTCTATAAGTGCAGTAGATGATTTAATTGCGTTGAATCATAAGGATCGACCGAAGCTACTCTCAAATTTCGCAAAGATATTCTCTGCTACTGAAACCACTCTGAATGAAGGAATTGGTAAATGGTTGAACGGGATTGAATTAGTTGCCACAGCTCATGCCACAGGTCAATGTTTATATGCTTTGCGTGATACTGATCTGAGAGAGGATATAAAAAAGATTAATATTCCAACCTTAATTCTACATGGCAAAAAAGACAAAATATGCTCTTTTGATTTGGCAGAACAAATGAAATCAAGAATTAAGAATTCACAGCTTATTCCTTTTGAAAACAGCGGTCATAGCTTATTTCTGGAGGAAACCCAAAAATTCAATACAGAACTAATGAATTTTGCACAAGAATAAATTGAAGTGGCATTAGTGCCTAAAATACTCAATAATATAAATTTAAAATATAATGGAAAAGCAAGGAAACAAAAAAATTGTGGCTGTTATGGCTACGGATGGTTTTGAACAATCGGAATTTAAAAAACCGATAAAAGCGCTTAAGAAAGCAGGTATTTTAGTCGATGTGATATCCTTGAGGAAAGGAAAAATAAAAGGTTGGAAAAACACAAAATGGGGCAATAACTTTAAAGTAGATGTGACTATTGAGAATGCACTATCTACGGATTATGATATGCTGGTGCTGCCGGGTGGTGTGCTAAATACAGATGCATTACGTACAAATGAACCGGCTATAAAATTTGTATCTGAATTCTTCGAACAAGGGAAACCTATCGCGGCTATTTGTCATGCAGGCTCGATCTTAATTGAAACAGGATTATTGAAAGGAAAACAGCTGACATCGTATAAATCCATTAAAACAGATCTGATAAATGCAGGCGCAGAATGGAAAGACGAAGAAGTAGTCGTGGATAACGGACTTATTACAAGCAGATACCCGAAAGATCTTCCGGCATTTTGTGAAAGAATGATTAAGGAAATAGAAGACGAAATTCCTGTTCGTGTAGACGAATAGAATTGAATGAACAAGTAAAAATAATTTATTCAAAGAATCACTAATCAGTTCTGTTTTCAATAGAAATTGTGGTATTAGTGAAAAAATCATAAATTATTAATTATACGTTACTTAATACCTGACTTATGAGTAAAAATGTATCGGATCAACTGGTGGAAACTTTAGTTGCAGCAGGAATTCAACGAATTTATGCCGTGACAGGAGATAGTCTTAATCATGTAAATGAGGCAGTGCACCGCAATAGTAAGATCAAGTGGATTCATGTCCGGAACGAAGAGACTGCCGCTTTTGCAGCCAGTGCAGAGGCACAGTTAAATGGTCTGGCATGCTGTGCCGGTAGTAGCGGCCCGGGGCATGTTCATCTTATCAATGGTTTATATGATGCGCATCGTTCATCAGCTTCCGTATTGGCCATTGCATCCACTATCCCGACTAAAGAATTTGGAACTGATTATTTTCAGGAAACAAACATATTTAAGTTGTTTGACGATTGCAGTTGCTATAACCAAATGGCTACCACAACAACGCAATTTCCCCGAATGCTACAGGCTGCTCTTCAACATGCCGTGCATAATAAAGGGGTAGCTGTTCTTGGTTTGCCGGGTGACATTACGAATCTTCCTGCGGAAGAGGCCGAAACCACAACCACGCTTTTTCGTAATAAATCTATCGTCAGACCATCTGAGAATGAACTTTTGCAGTTGGCTGAAATAATAAACTCGCACCAGAAAGTCACTATCTATTGCGGACTTGGGGCTGCGGAAGCACATGATGAAATTATTCAGCTTGCCGAAAAAATAAAATCACCGATAGCTTATTCTTATAAAGCAAAGATGGCGATTCAGTATGATAACCCCTATGAGGTGGGTCTTACCGGGTTACTAGGGATTCCTTCTGCTTATCAAAGTATGCATGAATGTGAATTGCTTATATTATTAGGAACAGATTTTCCGTATACCTCCTTCATGCCTGTTCACAATAAAATTGTACAAATAGATATTAAACCTGAAAACCTTGGACGAAGAGCAAAACTCAATCTTGGACTTTGTGGTGATGTGAAAGATACGCTGCAAGCCATCCTGCCTTTTATAGAAACGAAAGAAGACGCTAAATTTCTCAATCGGCAATTAAAGTTTTACCATATAGTCAAAAAGAATTTGTTTTTCTATGTAAACGATCCGGGTAAACTAAATACGATTCATCCTGAATATGTAGCTTCTGTGATAAATGAGTTGGCTGACAAGGATGCCATATTTACGGTAGATACAGGAATGTGTTGTGTATGGGCTGCACGCTATATTGATGGAACCGCTGAACGAAAAATGTTGGGCTCATTCAATCACGGATCAATGGCTAACGCCATGCCGCAAGCTATTGGTGCAGCATTTGCCTGTCCCGATAAACAAGTGATTGCATTTTGTGGTGATGGCGGTTTATCTATGATGATGGGTGACCTGATGACGATTGTCCAATACAATTTACCTGTGAAGATTGTACTTTTTAATAATCGTTCATTAGGTATGGTGAAGTTGGAAATGGAAGTGGCAGGAATACCTGACGTTGAAACGGATATGTTGAATCCTGATTTTGTAAAATTAGCTGAAGCAATGGGAATGTACGGAATTCTAATAAATAATCCGGCCGATGTTAGATCAGCATTGGAAAAAACCTTTCTACAGGATGGTCCTGCATTAATTACTATTCAGACTGATCCGAATGCGCTTGCTATGCCTCCTAAAATGGAGTTTGACCAGATGAAAGGCTTTGCTTTTTATATGGGGAAAATGATGTTAAGTGGACGTGTAGATGAAGTTTTTAAGATCATTAAATCCAACTATAAACATTTGGGTGAAGTGATCTGATTAAAAGAATAACTAATTATCAAATTTAAACTAACTAAATAAATAAAATTATGCCAACATTCGGATCACCCTTCTCAGGGTTAGCAAATGACAGAAAGCTTACCAATACGGAGCTCGTAAGAGCAATTCGTTTCATGGTGGCTGCAGAGTATGAAGCAACACAGTTATATCTGCAACTCGCTGAGTCAACAGACAACAAGCTTGTAATTAATGTCCTTAAAGATATTGCAGATGAAGAAATTGTACATGCGGGGGAGTTTTTGAGACTACTCAACGAGCTGGCTCCTGATGAAGCAAAACTTTATGCCAGCGGTGCAAAAGAAGTTGAAGAAGAAATTGAAAAAGGGAAATAATGATACAAATAATAAGCAGATCTCTATTCATTTGATTCTTTATGGCTGAAAACCATATGATTTCTGAAAACATTATTGAAAGCCAATAAACGAGTGCACTACTAAAAGTATTTTTGTATGTTAAGACACAAAGACGCTAAAATTACATAACCTGAAGACAGCAGGTTGCTTCATTGCGTGTTAGTGTATATTTTAATAATTAGACTTATCGGAGAATACTCATAAATTAAGTAATAGAAACCTTTTAAAGTTTTGGATTTTACAGAGTATTCAAAAAACTATTCAATTATATAGCAGACCGGTCATTTAAGAAACTTGGAAAATCCCGGAGAATTTAATGATCAACGAATGACCTTTTTTGCACTGGTTTATTAAGAACCAACAATAAGTAACACCTACAGTAGCAATTCAATACTAAGTCAGCTACGCTACAAGCTGAATATTATTTTGTAAATTTAAATTCAATTCATTATGAAAACAAAAATTAGTACAATCTATTTATTACTGACATTAACAGTTATTACTTTTACAGGATGTTCAAAAGATGGAGCGCAGGGACCGGCCGGTCTTGATGGGCAAAATGCAGCAGTGTATTATTCCGAATGGTTTAGTCCAACAGCTTGGTCAGGTAGTGCGGGCGATTGGTATTTCGATGCTTCAGCACCTGATTTAGATCAAAGTGTTGTAGAGAATGGAGTAGTGTTGGCTTATGTATGGTTAGCCGACGATTTATACAAATCAACTTCGGTTCGACCATTACCCGCTTATGCCCTTGGTGCGAACTGGAGTTTTCTAATTCACCAATATGGAAGTATTGAGTTTACGTGCGATATGAGCTCACAACCTTTTAATGCAAGTGATAAGTTTAGATTTATTGCTATTCCGGGTACATCTACCGCCTTAAAGACGGCATCAATTAAATACAAAACTAAAAGTGATCTGATAAATATGCCCTACAGTGTAGCTTGTAAATTATTTGATATCAAAGATTCTCTACAAATATTGAAATAATGGAAAAGCAATTGAACATGAAATGAGTAGCTGTAATGATAACTAATTATTAAATTTAAACTAAACAACTAAAATTATGCCAACATTCGGATCACCCTTCTCAGGGTTAGCAAATGACAGAAAGCTTACCAATACGGAGCTCGTAAGAGCAATTCGTTTCATGGTGGCTGCAGAGTATGAAGCAACACAGTTATATCTGCAACTCGCTGAGTCAACAGACAACAAGCTTGTAATTAATGTCCTTAAAGATATTGCAGATGAGGAAATTGTACATGCCGGGGAATTTTTGAGATTACTCAATGAGCTAGCCCCTGATGAAGCAAAACTTTATGCCAGTGGGGCAAAAGAAGTTGAAGAAGAGATTGAAAAAGGAAAGTAACTTTATCAATTTATTGAATCGTTAAATACAGCTATAAACATTTGGGTGAAGAAGTGATATGATTTCAATTTACCGCAAAGGACAAATTTCAATTAGTCGCTTATGAAAAAGACCTTTCTTAAAATAAAGACTTTCTTTAAAACTTTCGGACCGGGAGTGATTACAGGTGCTGCTGATGATGATCCGTCAGGAATAGCAACCTATACTCAAACCGGAGCAAAATTTGGCTATGGGCAGCTATGGACTGTGATAGTTATGCTGCCACTTATGACAGCTATCCAAGAAGCATGTGCAAGGATTGGTGCCGTAAATGGTCACGGTTTAGCAACCGTAATCAAAGCTAATTACAGCAAAAGGTTCTCTATTTGGCTGTTTTACTTGTAGTTGTTGCCAACACAATTAATATAGGTGCGGATATCGGTGCTATCGCAGCCGCTGCACAACTGCTTATTAATATAAATTTTGTCATTCTTACGTTAGGTTTTACGGCTCTGATTTTAATTCTGGAGATTTTTACTACCTACCAGGTTTATTCACGTATTTTAAAATGGTTAGCTCTGGCTTTATTAGCCTATCCGATTACGGTCTTTATGGTTCACCAACCTTGGTCAACGATTATTTCAGCAACTCTTTTGCCACATGTGGAATTGAATTTTGATTTTTTCTTCATTATCACGGGTATTTTAGGCACTACAATTTCGCCTTACATGTTCTTTTGGCAAGCATCGCAAGAGGTGGAAGAAGAAAAAACTCAACATTTGATAAGCCGTTATGGAAGGCCCAATATTGGGCCAAAGTTTATCAAAAATTTGCGTATTGATAATTTCACGGGCATGGTATTTTCGGAAATAGCTACCTGGTCAATCATTGTAGTGGCGGCTACAGTTCTACATCAGAATGGTATAACGAACGTAGCATCTGCTACCGATGCTGCAAAGGCACTGGAACCACTTGTTCAGACTTTCCCGAATGCCGGTTTTTTATCCAAATTGATTTTTGCAGTCGGAATCATTGGTCTGGGTTTATTAGGCATTCCTGTATTGTCCGGTTCAGCGGCTTATGCTTTATCAGAAGCCTTAAATATGAAACAAGGACTTAACCTTAAATTAAAGAAAGCACATGGTTTTTATGGAGTAATTACTATTGCTACTCTTATTGGGTTAATGATTAATTTTATTGGTATTGATCCTATTAAGGCTCTTGTTTTTACCGCCGTTTTTAATGGTGTAGCAGCAGTACCTTTAATATTCCTGATTGCCAGAATTGCCCGTAATAAGAAAATTATGGGCGAATATCGCAGTGGGTGGTTGTCAAATACTGTGGTTTGGATTACATTCGCAATTATGCTGGCATCAGCAGTTGCTATGTTTTACACTTTAGCCAGGGGATAAAGCATACTTCATTTTGAAAAAGTTATGCTTTGCTTGAACTAAAGTTCGTTTTATCTTCTATGCTTTGATTAAAAAGGGAGAACGTGTTCATGCCGGTGAGTTTTTGAGATTACTCAACGAGCTGACCCCTGATGAAACAAAACTTTATGCCGGTGGTGCTAAAGAAGTTGAAGAAGAGATTGATAAAATGAAGTAATAATTATTATAGATAAAATTATGAAAACAAACAATGTGAAGAAAGTATTGATTGCGTTGGATTATAATCCGACGGCGCAAAAAGTTGCTGAAGATGGCTATGCAATGGCTAAAGCAATGAATGCTGAGGTTGTATTATTACATGTCGTAGTCGATTTGGCCATGTATTCTTCTGTTTATCCAAATATGGGTGTTTGGCAAATTGACGAATTTGATGTAATTGATATGTATGACAATGCAAACAAGAGTGCACAAAAATTCTTGGATAGAGCGAAACATCATTTAGGAGGAGATGCATCCATACAAACTATATTGAAAGAAGGAGATACAGCTCAAATGATTTTAAATACTTCAACCGAATTGAAAGTCAATTGTATTGTTATGGGTTCTCATAGTCAGAAATGGTTGGAAAACATCCTTCTGGGAAGCGTAACCAAGGACGTGTTGAGAAAAATAACTATTCCGTTGTTTATTATCCCAACGAAAAAAAAAGATTGATATTTAGAAAGACAGATTCTATTTTTTCGTGATTGACGGCTCTTCAATAATTACTTCATAAAAGATATTAACAATGACTCAATACTCAAAGAAAGCCCGGAATAAAATTGAATCAGTAATGCATGAATTTAAACTGGGAAAATTAAAATCAGGCAAAGGTGGTAAGAATGGCATAGTAAAAAGCCGCAAGCAGGCGATAGCAATTAGTATAAGTGAAGCCCGACAGGAAGGCGATAAAGTTCCTCCGGAAAAGAATTAATCAAACATAAAGAGAACAGAATGGAAGACTTAAGGCTTTTGGAGTTTATAGCTGTCAATTCGAAAGAGATTCTTGAAAAGCAAGCCGACTCATATCGGCAACAACATTCGTATGCCGGTACAATTATTGGTATTACGGCTCTGTTTATACCATTTTTTCTTAACAGCCTTGTTCGTACTTATCATATAATTCAGTTTATTTCGGTTGTTCCGATAGCTCTTTTTATTTGGGTGATACTGTTAATGCTCAGTATCTTCAGAACAAAGCCTCTCTGTCAGGCTTACAATGTAGAAAAGTATGAGGTGTTGTTGACTAAAACGTATGAAGAAATACTGTCAAATGAAATTGAAGCCAATACTCAGTCGTTTAGCAAAAACAAAATAATTATTGAAAAAGGTAATAAAAATTATGCAACAGCAGTCAGGTTAATCACTATTGCGCTCCTGTTTTCCATAGTATTGCTTTTTACTAACCAATTCTTCAAAATCGAAAAAGTACCCATAAGGTTTCAAGTTGAAAATATAAATAAGCAGTCATTGTGATTTTATAGACATCTGATTTTACGAAATTATCTATTGTCTCTCGAACTATTCCAATAACACCGAACAAACAGGTGGATCATGTAAATGACAACTCTTGTATAGCAAAATCAGATGAGTTATTATGATGAATCTTTGGCTTTTATTTCGCAGCAAGTATTAGAGAATTAGTCTGGAGAAATTTAAAATCTTGGTATCGAACTATTTCTTTCCTGATTTGACGCAGAGCAGATAAAACAGGCTAAACATATCCCTATTTTTTAAGTTTAAATAGAGGACAATAAAAGTTTAGGCTAACAACAAAAAACCCGTTCAGTTGTTAATAACCTGAAATGCGGATAATCATTGTCCGAAATAATTATTCCAGTTTCCGAAACCTGAAGATATAATCATGATAGAAAACAAAGATATTCTGAAACCTGTTTACAGCTTTTTGCCGACAGATACGGAGGGATTCAACTCTCTTGCTGAACTGGCACTTGATTTACGTTGGTCATGGGATCATTCTGCTGATGAAGTATGGAGGCAGCTTGATCCATCTTTATGGGATAGTACGCATAGTCCCTGGGTGGTATTACAGACGATCTCAGGAGAGCATCTTCAGAACTTAATGTCCGATCCTGTTTTTCGTGAGAAGGTAACTGTTTTATTGCAATATAAAGAACAGGCAGGCAAGGTGCCGGCGTGGTTTCAACAAAATCATCCTGATTCCTGTCTCACCTGTGTAGCTTATTTTAGTCTTGAATTCATGCTGAGTGAGGCTCTGCCTATTTATTCCGGTGGTCTGGGAAATGTCGCCGGAGATCAGTTAAAGACGGCCAGTGATTTGGGTGTCCCGGTAGTTGGTATCGGCCTGTTATATCAGCAAGGGTACTTTCGGCAGGAAATAGATAAGGCCGGAGGTCAGGAAGCTCTTTATCCCTATAATGATCCCGGACAATTACCTGTTACCCCATTGCGTCAGGCAAACGGACAATGGCTGCGAATGGAAATTAATCTTCCGGGTTATTCGTTGTGGCTTCGTGTATGGCAGGCGCAGGTTGGAAGAATAAAACTTTATCTGTTGGACAGTAATGATACGGCTAACTTTCCTGTACATCGCGGGATAACAAGCGAATTATACGGAGGAGGTTCAGAGCTCAGGCTTAAACAGGAAATGGTGCTCGGAATCGGAGGCTGGCGACTGCTTAAGGCGTTGGATATTAAACCGCAGATTTGCCATCTGAATGAAGGTCATGCTGCATTTGCTATCCTGGAGCGGGCTTCTTGTTTTATGATCGATACAGGTCAATCTTTCGAAGCTGCCCTGACCGCTACCAGAGCTGGTAATCTCTTTACAACACATACTGCTGTAGCAGCAGGCTTCGATTGCTTCTCGCCTTCACTTATTGAACAATATCTGGGTCAATATGCTATTCAACGATTGGGTATTACCGTGCATCAATTGTTAGCCTTAGGGCGCTGTAATCCATTCAATGAATCGGAAGCTTTCAATATGGCTTATCTGGCTATTCACGGGAGCGGCTCTGTAAATGGAGTAAGCCGTCTACATGGAAAGGTAAGCCGTCATATCTTTGAACCGTTATTTCCCAACTGGCCTACGGATGAAGTACCGGTCGGGTATATTACCAATGGGGTGCATATGCCTACCTGGGATTCCAAGGAAGCGGATGAAATATGGACTGAATGTTGCGGTAAAGATAGATGGCTGGGTACCAATAAAACACTTGAACAGGACATTCGTCAGGTTTCCGATGAAAGACTATGGGAAATGCGTCACAATGCAAACAAAGCGCTTATAGAGTTTGCCGGTAATCATTTATCGAGACAATTACTTGGTTCCGGTCATTCTCCCGAAGATGTAGAACATGTAAAACATTTATTCAATCCCAATGTCTTAACGTTGGGATTTGCAAGACGTTTTGCAACATACAAACGGCCTAATTTATTGCTGCATGATCCTGAACGGTTGCTCCGACTGTTGACAAACCCTGAATTTCCCGTACAACTGATCATTTCCGGTAAAGCTCATCCTGCCGATCAGGAAGGTCAGGATTTAATCAGAGAATGGATTCGTTTTATTCGTCAAAGCAGATTCCGTCCTCCTGTAATCTTCCTCAGTGATTATGATATGCAGATATCCGAAAATCTGGTACAGGGTGTCGATGTGTGGATTAATACACCTCGCCGCCCGTGGGAAGCCAGTGGAACCAGTGGAATGAAAGTGCTGGTCAATGGAGGTATTAACTTATCGGAACTCGATGGTTGGTGGGCTGAAGCTTACACACCCGAAGTGGGTTGGGCTATAGGAGACGGAAATGAACATACGGATAATGCTTCCTGGGATGCTATTGAAGCGGAACAGCTTTATACCATACTCGAACAACAGGTGGTGCCTGAATTCTATAACCGGAATGGGAATGGTATGCCCATAGTCTGGATGTCGCGTATGCGGGAAAGCATGGCACAACTGACGCCCCGGTTCTCGGCGGACAGAACGGTACGTGAATATACCGAAAAGCATTATCTCCCGGCTGCCAAAGCTTATCTGGAACGTGCTGATCATAATGGCGAAAAAGGAAAGCAACTGTCGGATACAATCCATGCACTTAAACAAAAATGGGGTTCTATTCGTTTTGGAGAAGTAACTGTTGTGACGGACGAATGTCAACACCGGTTTGAAGTACAGGTCTATTTCAATGAGATTGATCCCTGCAATGTACAGGTTGAGCTTTTTTCGAATGAAATAAACGGCGAGGCTCAGATCATACAGGTCATGGAGCAAGGTAAGAGCTTGGAAGGAACCCCCAATGCCTATCGATATAATGCTTATGTATCAACGCATCGTTTGGCGTCCGACTTTACTCCAAGGGTAATACCGGTTGTTCCGGGCGCTTCGGTACCTCTCGAAATCTCTAATATCGCCTGGCAACATTGATACGAATTTACGTGTTATATAATTACTTTTTTCCATTAAAAATCGAATTTTAAAATAATAATTATGGATTCATTAAAACCTAAAATTGCAATTGTCGGTGCCGGTAATGTGGGTAGTACTTTTGCATTTTCACTTATGATTAGCGGCTTGGCCCGTGAGATTGTATTGATTGATAAAAATGAGTCGCTGGCTATCGGCGAAAGTATGGATTTGAATCATGGGATAAGTTTTGCCCATCCTACTAAAATCTATGCTGCAGGATATGAGGGCTGTAAAGATGCAGACCTTGTGGTTATCACTGCCGGTGCCAATCAAAAGCCAACAGAAACCAGAACAGATTTGATAAATAAGAATGTAGCGATATTTAAAGAAATTGTACCGGCCGTTGCAAAATACGCCAGTGATGCGATTCTGTTGGTAGTGACCAATCCGGTCGATATTCTGACCTATGTCACGTTGAAATTATCGGGTTTCCCTTCGAACCGGGTTATCGGATCAGGAACGGTATTGGATACTGCCAGGCTCAAGTATATGATCAGCGATTATGCCAAAGTAGATACAAACAATATACATGCGTATATTATCGGGGAACATGGTGATACGGAACTTCCGGTGTGGAGTAATGCCACTATTGGCGGCATGGATGTTGAAACCTATTGTTCGGAATATGCGAAACTGGGAAATGCTAAAAGCGAATTGAAAGAGATCTTTGAGAAAGTAAAGAACTCTGCCTATGAAATTATCAAGTTAAAAGGTGCCACGAACTATTCCATTGCCTTGTCGCTGGTAAAAATAACCCGTTCTATTCTGAGAAATGAAAATTCCATTTTACCGGTATCTACGCTGATCGATGATTATTACGGTGTCAGTGATGTCTGTATAAGTATTCCATCCATTGTAAATATAAAAGGAGTGGAGCAGTATGTGAAGCTCGAACTGTCGAATGAAGAACAGTTATTGTTCACCCATTCGGCTAATACCTTGAAAACGTTTATCAAATCAATCGGGCTGGATTAAAGATTAAAGAATCCGGATTAAGAGCTAAAGAATTGAAAGCTTATCTGTTTTTCGGAGAAGCAAATAAGGTTAGGTTTGGTGGCCGTTTGGTTTCCTGCTTTGTTTTAATGTTTGAAGTTAAGGTCTCAAAAGAGTAAAATCTTATCTTTGTTTATTAACCTCAGTAGAAAAAAATAAACGGCTATGCCTAAACCTTATGACCGTATTTCAATGTTAAGTCTCAATCTGTAAGTATCTGTATTTTATAAATCTTCTTTTCGAAAAGCCTCTTAAGGTGAGGGGCGGAGTGAGGTTATATAATTAAACCGATTATCGTGCAACAAACAAATTCACAGACAAAGATAATAGCCACTTTAGGTCCGTCATCCTCAACGAAAGAGATCCTTCATAAAATGATAAATGAAGGTGTTGATGTCTTTCGATTGAATTTCTCACATTCCACGCTGCCGGAGCATTTAAAATTAATCCATCTTATTCGTGATTTAAATCTCGAACTGGAAACGAATGTTTCCATTCTGGCCGATTTACAGGGACCTAAACTACGGTTAGGTGAAATTGAAAATAACCTGATTCGGTTGAATGAAGGGGATATTGTGACTTTTGTTACAGAGGAATGCGTCGGTACTAAAGATCATGTCTACATAAGTTATCACGAGTTTCCTCAGGATGTCAATGTTGGTGAGGCAATTCTGATCGATGATGGTAAAATAGAACTGGAAGTAACTGAAACCAATAAACGGAATGTCGTTAAAGCAAAAGTTATTTATGGAGGACCGTTGTCATCCAACAAAGGTATAAACTTACCCGATACCGCTGTTTCGTTACCGTGCCTTTCAACAGAAGATCGTTCGAATGTTGTTTTTGCACTGGAGAATGATATTGATTGGATTGGATTGTCATTTGTCCGAAAAGCGTCCGATATTCTGGAACTCAAAGAATTGATTAAGAGTAAGGAAGGTCATGCCCTTGTTATAGCAAAGATTGAAAAGCCCGAAGCTCTGTTGGAAATAGATCAAATAATAGAATTAGCTGATGGAATTATGGTAGCACGTGGAGACTTGGGTGTGGAAATTCCGTATGATGAAGTCCCGCTGATTCAAAAATCAATTGTCGAAAAATGCAGGGCGCATTCTAAACCCGTGATCATTGCAACGCAGATGATGGAAAGTATGATTACAAACTTCAGGCCTACCCGTGCCGAAGCCAACGATGTTGCTAATGCTGTGTTCGACGGTGCCGATGCCTTAATGCTAAGCGGTGAAACGTCAATAGGCAACTATCCTGTTGAAACAATTCAGAGTATGCAGCGGATCATTCTTTATACCGAAAACCATGCCTTTCAGGCAAATCCTGTCGGGAACCGGCACATCCCTGTTGGAAGTTCTCCGACTTTTCCGGCTGACTCCATTTGCTATAATGCCTCAAAGCTTGCTGAACAGGTTGGGGCGAAAGCTATCATTCTGTTTACGCACTCCGGATATACAGCCTTCAAAATATCCGGCTACAGGCCCAACGTTACGATCTATGCTTTTACCAATAATAAAAAACTCCTGCATCAATTATCATTAGTATGGGGCATTAATCTGTTTTATTTTGATACCTGCAACCACGTGGATATGGCAATTTCAAAATCGATAGAAATTCTTACAGAGAAACAACTGTTGAAAAAGGGTGATTCCGTGATCCATGTTGGCAGCACTCCTCTCACAGAACATGGAACTACGAATATGATAAAGATAAGTTGTATCTGATTGACAGTATATCCTGTCTTTGTCCATTCGTTCTTTTGTCTTTGCTCTATCTGACCCTGTCGGAGTCAAATCAATGAATCATGTAACTTATTTTCTGAATTATGTAACACCTCCGTATCTGAATAGGCCGATCTTTGTATCAAAAATAACTGATATGAAAAAGCTTAGAACATTTATGACTATTTTGTTCCTCTCTCTGGTTTTAATTGGTATGGTATCGTGCGAAGTAAGTCGCCATACAGAAAATGGCAGACACCGAGGATGGTTTCATAAACATGATGATCATCACGATCGAAAAGATGCTGTAATTATCATTGATCCGAATCATTGATAAGATAACCGGCGCTAACCGAACTCACATTAAATAATAAATCCTGATTCCCCAAAGCATTTATACGTATGTTTTGGGGTTTCTTTCTTTTGTCTTTATCCTGAATCATTTTGTAAACGACTTGCTGCCAACTGTGAATTATGTAACTCATTTATAGAATTGTGTAACAACGGACGTCTTCTTATCCACTACTTTTACACAGATCAAATAAATAATCAATTAAAAATTATAAGGAAATGAAAAAAACAATTTTTTTTGCATTATTGGCGATATTTTCGTTAAGTGCAGTACCTGCAATTGCAGCCAAGAGTTCTACAAAAGCGACTGAGACCAGTGCTGAAACAAGAACTAAACTGACTGAAGAAGAAATTAGTAACTACCGATCACGGGTTGAAGAGATTCGTGATATGGATAAATCGGAACTGACGGTAAGCGAGAAATCGGAACTGAAAACAGAACTGAAAGATATTAAAGCTACCATGCACAAAGATGGTACGTATATTTATCTGGGTGGAAGTACACTTCTAATCATCATCCTTTTATTGATTTTACTTTAATAAGGATGTCTTGACGGACAGTATAGATCTTTTAGACTCATTCAAAAGCGGAGTTCTGTAGTTTATGCAGAACTCTTTTTTTAAAACTCCCCGATTTATCCCTGTGCATTGTGAAAAGACGTATGGAAACATTCCTCCTAAATAAAATAAAGCAGTCAGGCTTCGTTTGCCTGTTTCTGATCGGGATGATTCCGAACGCCTTTTCACAACAGTACTTTCAGCAAACGGTAAATTATACCCTTGATGTCACGCTCAACGATAAAAGCCATGAACTGACGGCTTTTGAGAGCGTGGAATATATCAATAATTCCCCGGATACACTTCGGTTCCTGTATTTTCATCTGTGGCCTAATGGTTATACGGATAATAAAACCGATCTGGCAAAGCAGCTGTTCGGTAAAAAAGGAAAGCAACGACTGTTTAATGACCCCGAACTAAGAGGCTTTATCGATTCCCTAAACTTCAATGTCGATCATCAACCTGTTCGGTGGAACCAGTTGCCCAACCAACCGGATATTTGTCAGATCCGGTTAAATAAGCCGCTTTATCCGGGCAAGTCTATCCTGGTGACGACCCCTTTTCATGTCAGGATTCCCAAAGGCGTTACTTCCCGGTTGGGTCATATCGGCGAATCCTATCAAATCTCACAATGGTATCCCAAGCCTGCGGTGTATGATAATACCGGTTGGCATCAAATGCCTTATCTCGATCAGGGTGAATTTTATTCCGAATTCGGTAGTTTTGATGTACATATTACGCTGCCCGAAAACTATATAGTCGGTGCAACGGGGACTCTCCAAAATAAACAGGAAGCAGTCCTGCTTGATAAACTGGCAGCCGATACAAGCTGGATACATACTTCCGATAATGGAAAAGACGGTTTCCCGCTGTCCGCTGTCCGCACAAAAACATTACACTATACGGGCCGCAATATCCATGACTTTGCCTGGTTTGCCGATAAACGCTTTCATGTCTTGAAGAGTCGGGTTATACTGCCCCGCTCGGGGAAGGAAGTGACTACCTGGTTAATGTTTACCAATCAGCAGGCCGGACTCTGGAAAAATGCCATTCCCTTTATAAACCGGGCTATCCTTGATTTCTCCGACTGGATCGGCGATTATCCCTATGATAGTTTTACGGCGGTACAAAGTGCCCTGAATGCCGGCGAAGGCATGGAATATCCGGGCATTACGGTGATTGGCCTCACAAAAGACAGTTATACGCTGGATAAAGTAATAGCACACGAAGCTTGTCATAACTGGTTTTATGGGGCGCTTGCTTCCAACGAACGCAGGTATCCTTTTATGGACGAAGGCATCACTACTTCGTATGAAGTGAGGTATCTGACCAAAAATTATCCGGCAAAGAAGCTTTGGGAGAATTATTTTAGTAAGCTGAAGCAGGCAAAATTCTTTCATATGGATAATATGCCGGAACAACGACAGATGGAGCTCGAATGGCTTGCCGGCGCACGCAATAATCTGGAGCAACCGGTCAACCTGAGTTCTACTGCTTATGATGTGCTGAACTACGATCTTATTCCATACGATAAAGCAGCTATCGCCTTTAATTATCTCCGGGCATATCTTGGTGACTCCCTGTATGATGCCATCATGCACGATTATTATCTCCGGTGGAAGTTTAAGCATCCGCAGCCCGATGATCTTCGTCGTGTGGTCGTCACGCATACGGATAAGGACTTACGTTGGTTTTTCGATGACCTGATCGGTACCACGAAACGGCTTGACTATAAAATGGTACGTTATGAAAACCGGCAATTGCTGATTCGTAACGTGGGTGAACTGGCTTCGCCGGTACTTGTTGCAGGCATGTCGGGTGATTCGGTTTGTTTTGTAAAATGGGTGGACGGCTTTACCGGACAGAAGTGGATTGATATTCCGCCAGGCAGTTTTACGGAATTTAAAATTGATCCCAACCATGTCATGCCCGAACTTGACAGGCTCAACAACACGATACGGACAACCGGTATTTTTCCCAAAGCCGCTCCGGTACAACCTCAACTCCTGTTCGGTATCGATGATCCCGAAAAACATTCGTTGATGTATGTTCCGGCTGTCAACTGGAATCGTGAAAACGGTTTTATGCTGGGCCTCGCCCTGTATAACGGGTTTGCTATTCCCAAGCCCGTTGAGTATTTATTGATCCCGTTCTATACGTTTAATAATTCAAAATTAGCTGGTTATGGCAGTATTTCATATAATATAACTCCATATAATAATTTAATCCGGTTGGCTAAGGTCCGGCTTGAAGGTACACAATTCGGGGGTCCCGGTAATCACGACTATCACAAAGTGCTGGCCGGGGTGGATATTTATTTCAGGCCAACAGCAGTCACCGACCCGATACGGCAAAACGTATATGGACGATATATCCTGGCTTCCGATCTGTATCAGATTGAAAAGGGCGGTGATGCCCGGCTGAATCCGTATATCCGGTTGGGATATAACGTGCAGAAAATAAGTCCGGTCAATCCCTTCAACCTGTTGCTTTCTTTTGAATCAGGAAGGACCTATCAAAAGGCAGCCGTAGATATTGATTACAAACAAAGTTATACCGGGGTGGATAACGGACTCGATATAAGGTTATTTGCCGGGGCTATGCTGAAGAATACGTCCTCCGCTTCTTTTTATGCCCTTGCACCGGGTGGTCGTAGTGGACGGGATGACTATCTGTACGAAGGCACTTTCCCCGATCGTTTCGGCGTCTATCCAACGACCTTTTTCTCCCGTCAAATGACCATTACCGAGGGTGGACTGGTATCGCCGGTTAACGAAAGACTCGGATACAGCAACTGGTTGGTCTCGCTCTCCCTGTCGAGTAATTTACCCGGGAAGATCGGACATATCGGGATTAAACCCTTTGTCAACCTGTTATTAAACGATCACGGAGCCGGGACAGCCGATGCTTCTCCTTTCTTTGGTGAAGCCGGAATAAAGGTCGGTTTTTGGAACTTCTTTGAAATCCATTTTCCTTTGCTGGTGACCCGTAATATCATGACTATCACCGGATCCATCAACGACCGGATACGCATTGTGTTCAATCTTGATTTCTCCAAACTCGGGAAGATCGGGCTGTAAGGGAGTCAAGAATCAAGAGTCAAAGATGTGAATAAAAAGTAATCAAATTATTAATAGGATTCGCCGTTAATTCGACGTTGAAACGCCGTAGAAACGCTATAGTTTGGATAGGCTTTAGATAGGGTTCAGATAGGGTTCAGATAGGGTTCAGTTAGGGTTCAGTTAGGGTTCGGATAGGTAAACCTAACTGAACCCTAACCGAACCCTATTTATGTCCTCTTTATGCCCTAACTGCGCTACGGCGTTTCTATAGTGTTTCCAGGCCCTAACCCCGATCATTCAGTGGACACGCTCCGGCTTTCCGGCCTTCTATCCGGACCGAACTATTCGGAAATCCTCCGGTCGTTAGCCTTTGAGCGATTTATGCAGGCGATTTATTCAGTACTTTTATATTTATTTAAAATAAACGAATAAAATGTTGGAAAGTTAAATAAGAGTTCGTACTTTTGGAGTGAAAAGACTTGCTAAGAAACAAGGAGTTATAAATGGCTACGATTTTGAGTGAAAGACTTCGCTTCACACAGAGCTATCTGATGGGTGCTAGTTTAAATTTGGACGAGAAGGATTATTAGTTAAAAGCCATATAGGTACTAAGTATCCGCTCATACTTGATTCGCTGTGTAGAAATTTATAAAATAGGACGAAGAAAATAAGTTATCCAAAAAATGAATTTGTCTACAAATACGACACAATGTCATATATATTACCATATTCTATGTAGATTAAAATGCTGACAAAAAAGCAGTTTTATATTTATTGCTTTTGGATAACACTAGACATATACGTAATAAATAGGTTGTTACACTTATGTGTCTTAAATATGATTTAATAAAGTCAACTTGATGTTTTTTTTATTGGAGGGGGATTTTCTGACAATACATGAAAATAAATCTACATATATATGCAGATTTAATAGTTGGCACACTTATTGCAATATATGAACCTTTATTTTAAAAAGAAAGGAGTATATTGTTATAAAATTTTAAAATGTTCCTAATAAACATTTTTGAGCCTTACAAGCTTATTCTCTGAAAACGTCTGCAAAAGTACTTCGAGTTGTGTTAAACCACAAACGGTTTGGATTAAAAAACATTAAAATACTTTGCGGAGGAATTATTATACTGATTGTTAGGTAGGTATAGAGTAAAATAAAAAATAAAAATAAAAATAATAATGAGTTTAAATGAATATGATGTATTGATTTCGTATGATGTAAATGGTAAGCAAGACGAAGTCAAAGAAGAATTAAATAATATCGGTTATATAGATAGTTTTCTATTTGGAGATCCTAAAGTTCACTATTATCTTCCTGCTACAACTTTATGGAAAAAAAACACTGATGTTTCATCAGCTAAAGCTGACATGATTTCAGTAAGTAATAGACTAAAAGTAAAATTGGAAAGATTTGTTGTAACCAAGTTTGATGAATTTGATGCAATTACAGGTGTACCATATAAAAGCTAGCCTATGAAATCAACCTTTTTACAATACTATAAACCCGAAATTCTAATCGGGTTTATAGTTATAATAGCAATAGGATTATTTCTAGCTAAAGAAATATGGACATTACAAGTAGGTATTATTGGATCAATATCTTTTTTATTGGTTCTGATAAACAAATATCTGTGGAAGTATAAACCATTTATATGGATGTTTTGGATTGAAGATTTTTCAGGCAGATATGAAGGTGAATTAGTGTATCAATATCGGAATGATAAAGGCGAAGTTAAGTCAGGTAAATTGAAGTATATTAAAATAATAAGACAGTCAGGTGGCAGTATTTGTGTTAATTCATTTACAATTGATGACCAAGATAAAAAATCATCCGAATCCAGGAATATAGGAATGTATGTTGAAAAAGCCGAAGACGGACATTTTAGACTGATATTTAATTACAGGAATGAAGGAAATCCAATTTTGAATTTTCCTCCACATTACGGAACTAATATCATTAAGTTTATCAGAAAAGAAAATGGTGAAAAGCATCTTTCAGGTAGATATTTTACAGAACGACAACCTTTCCAGACTAAAGGTGAGTTTTTGAATTTAAAAAAAATAAATAACAATTTAACACATGTGTTTTAATTATGGCAACATTGCATAAAGAATATAATAGCTTCAACAGCGAAATTAAACTTACTTCAACAAGAAAAGAGAGTTTGAAAACGAGTAAAAAAAGTATCAGAAAACGTATTCAAAAATGGTTTACAGAAAATAAACCAGATGAACTCCAACCAAAATTTGGTGGCCAGGGATCATTTGAAATGAATACGACTGTTAATCCAATACCAGTTACGGATGAAGATGGGAATAGAATACTGAAATATGATCTCGACTATGGTGTGTATTTTATAGAAAAGAAAGGTGAAGATAATAAACGTTCTATACTAACATGGCACAATTGGATTTTCGAAGCAGTTGATGACCACACCAATAAAGATTCGGTTGATAAAAATACTTGTGTCAGAGTTATTTTTATTGATGGACACCATATTGATTTACCAATCTATTACAAAAAAGATGAAGTTATTGAATTGGCTCACAAATCAAAAGATTGGATTATAAGTGATCCTAAGGAATTTTATGATTGGTTTAACAATAAAAAGACAACTCAACTGGAACGTATTGTTAGATATTTGAAAGCGTGGAAAAATTACAGAGAATTAAATAATTCGAATCTTAAACTACCAAGTGGTTTTGAATTGACAATTCTCGCAACTAATAACTATGTTTCTGATGATAACGATGATGTTGCATTTAGGGAAACTATTCGTAAAATTAGCGCAGAATTGAATAAACCAGGTAATTTTAAGTGTATTCGACCAACTACACCTAAAGATGAAGATGTTTTTACTGGGTATTCTGAAACACGTAAAAGTAATTTTTTATCTACACTTAAAAGTCTGTTAGATGACTGTGATAAAGCAAGGGATGAAAAGAACTTTAAGAAGGCTTCTGAACATCTTAGAAACAACCAATTTGGAACAAGATTTCCTTCGGGGGATGACAAAGATGAAGATCAAAAAAGCAGTGAACTTAAACGTTCAATCGAGAGTTCACTGATTGTTCCCAAACAGTATGGATATTAAAAGTCAAATAGCTGAAGTTCTGAAAAACTATCGGAGTCTTGAATATGACTCCGATAGTAATTCATTTAAAGGGAAAATATGTATCTCAGTGAATGATTGCTATGATATAGTTATTGATTTGTCAACTTATCCTGATTCATTTCCAGTTGTATTTGAAATTGGAGAGCGAATTCCTCCTAAAATGGATCGACATAAATACTCTGATTCTGATGCTTGTTGCTTTTCAACTTCTGCTAAAGCCCAAGTAATGTTAAAAACAAAAATTACTTCATTGTTGATTTTTATAAAAGAAATCGTAGTTCCGTATTTCAAAAGTAATTCCTTCTATGAATTGAATGGTCGTTATGCAAATTCTACATACTCCCATGGGTTGAGTGGTATTATTGAAGGATATAAAGATATATTGTGTCTGCCAGAGAGTACAACTGAATTAATTATCTGTACGATCATTCATAATCGATTAAAAGGAGTAAAATTAGAAATCAGAGATGCATGTTATTGTGGCAGTGGTTTAACTCTTAAAAAATGTAGTAATGGACATCATAACACGGCTTATCGAAATTTTAGAAAAATTGATCGTGAAGTTTTAATGGCTGATTTTTATTCTTTTTACACAAAATGGAACTCGAGAAGTGTCTCTTAGAAATAAAAAATACACCTATATTCGTCCCAGTTTGTACATTTGCAGTCGTTGTCTAGCGCTGAGCGAAGCGGAGACTTGTGCTGATAACCCGAAAAGTTTATAACTTTGTAATTTAATCAGTTGAAAATGGCATGAATTTCCAGTCCAGGTTACGCTTCGCTAAAACTGAACTATCCAGCCAAGTGCAAACCTGGAACAAGAGGGGCGAAAATGCCTATTCAGAAAAATAAATTAAGTGTAAAAAATATTCGGAGTCATTGATATGGAGCATAATAGTGAGATAATTCTTTACCAGACACCAGATGGACAAATTAAGATTGATGTCCTTTTGGAGGATGAAACAGTTTGGCTGAATCAAAAGCAGATAGAAGAATTGTTTCAAACTGACAGGACATCTATTGTGAAGCATATAAAAAACATATACGAATCGGGGGAATTGTCAGAAACGACAACTTGTGCAAAAATTGCACAAGTTCAACAAGAGGGAAAACGGAAGGTTACGCGTAATATTATCTATTATAATCTCGACCTGATTATATCTGTAGGCTATCGCGTGCAAAGTCATGTAGCAACTCACTTCCGTATTTGGGCAACTCAGCGATTGCGCGAATATATTGTAAAAGGGTTTGCCCTGGACGATGAGCGTATGAAAGCAGCAGGACAGATTCGTTATTTCGACGAACTAACTGAACGAATCCGTGATATCCGAAGCTCTGAACGTATCTTCTACCAAAAGGTAAAAGATATTTTCTGTCTCAGTATTGACTATGACGTGAGGACGGAACAGGCAAGAGACTTTTTTGCTACGATACAGAATAAATTGCACTGGGCTATTCATCAGCATACTGCTGCTGAATTAATAGCACAAAGAGCTATTGCAACTGAACAAAACATGGGGTTACATTCCTGGGCCGGAGATAAAATCAGAAAATCGGATGTCGGGATTGCCAAGAATTATTTGAATGAAGAAGAGTTAAGTCAGCTAAATTTGCTGGTGGAGCAATTTCTGGCATTCGCAGAAAACCAGGCACGTCAGAAAAAGGTTATGTATATGAGCGATTGGATTAAAAAGCTGAATGGCATTCTGACTATCAATGAAAAAGAGATATTGGAACAGGCCGGAAAAATTTCACATGAACTGGCTCTTCAACAGGCTGAATTGGAATATGAAAAATTCAGAGCTGAACGACTTAAAACAGAAGATTTAAAAGCATTGGAGGAACTCAACAAGGAGATAAAACAACTTGGGAAGAGTAAATCCTACAAAAAGAAGCAGGACTAACCAATACCATCAATTTATAATGACAACCTAACAACTTGGATAGCGCAACTCGGAGCGAAGCGGGGACTTGTGCAGATAACCTGAAACGTTTGTAGCTTTGTAATTTAATCAGATGAAAAGGCATGGATTTCCAGTCCAGGTTACACTTCGTTATACTTAAACTATTCAGATGAGTGCAAACCTGGAACAAGAGGAGGTACCCGCATTCGGCAAGTAATCCTATTATTTAATTCACAGACAATTAGTAGAAAGACATTATGGAACTAGTAAAATTCACTGAAGATAGTTTTAAAAGTTTAGTTCTGAATATTGATTCTTCGTTGGAGATGATGGTATGGGCAGGAGCAAAATACACCTATCCGTTAACTTTTCAGCAACTAGTTGACAGGATGAATCAAAAGCTTAACGGAAAAACTAAAAATCATTTATTTAGTTTATTTGATAGCGCAATAACAGGAGCAATTGGATATATTGAGATTGAAATTATTGATGAGAACAAGAAACTGGGCAGTATCAAGAGTGTGATGATTTTTAAGAACTTCAGAGGCCTGAAATACAGTAATACGTTGCTAAATCTTGCCTGCTCTTATTCCTTTGAAACTTTAAAATTAAAAGCGCTGGAATTAAAAGTATTCTCATTTAATAACGCTGCTATTTCTTGTTATAAAAAAGCTGGATTTATAGAAAAGGAAATACTTAATAGTGTTGATCCTGGAACCGGAAAATCATTCCAACTTATTGTTATGAGGAAAGAAAACGACTTATGAGCCGACTATAACTATAATGATTTATTTTAGTTCAAGTATATTGAGAATTTACAATCGGTGGATAATTTAGTCACCAATTCGTCAGGACTTAAACTATGCCGTGAATGAAACCGATCAGACGAGTATTCGGAAGGAAAGTTCGGGGAAATAAACTTCCGGTTTATTTTTGCAAAGGAAGCAGGATAAACAAAACAATTCGGATCTGAATAAAGCTACAACTATGGAACTATTTATCAAAGCAGGAGGTGTTTATCTTTTTATATGTGCAATTTTTCATCTTATTTTTCCACAACTGTATCGTTGGCAAGATACGTTAGACAGGTTGGAAAAGGAAGATAGTGCAAGAATTTTAAATACACTGAAATTAATGAACTATTGCCAGTTTCTATTATGGTTGATTTTTGCAGTTATAGCTTTCTTCTTCTCACGGGAATTGCTCGACAGTCAATTAGGTAAATGTATTTTAAGTTTGATCGTACTCTTTTGGGTTATCCGCATATTCCTGTTGCAACCAATGTATGTCGGATTTAAGACCAAAATATCAAAATGGCAGGTAGTATTTTTTATTGCAGGACTAACACTTTTCCTTATTCCGTTGATCAATGTAGTCGTTGCTCATAATCAGTAACCGTTTCATTTTGGTTTAGGTATATTGAGAATTTACAATCAGTGGATAGTCAGGTGTGAGCGAAGCGGGGACTTGTGTTGGAAATACGAGCACTTTATAACCGGATATTGTAAAAAATACGACAGGCTTTATTTTTTCGGAAATTAGACTTTTCAAATCCGGTTAACTTTAGCCGAAACGAAATAATGTATTAAACAATGGAAAAACATTATGTACATAGAAGCGGATGGCTCAGGGCTGCCGTTCTGGGGGTAAACGATGGTATACTATCGACCACCAGTATTGCTATCGGAGTAGCCGCAGCAAGCGGAACCCGAAGTCCGATAGTCTTGGCAGCAGTAGCTGGATTAGTAGCCGGTGCTATGTCTATGGCAGCCGGTGAATATGTTTCGGTCAGCTCGCAGTCGGATATTGAGACGGCCGATCTGGAGCGTGAGAGAAAGGAACTGGAAACGATGCCGGAAGCCGAGTTGAAAGAACTGGCCAAGCTATATCAGGAAAGAGGGCTGGATAACGATCTGGCTATGCAGGTAGCCGTACAGATAACCAAGCATGATGTACTTCAGGCTCATGCCCGGGACGAACTGGGCATTAATGATATTACCCGACCAAAGCCTTTACAGGCAGCCTTAGCTTCGGGCGCATCTTTTGTCACGGGTGGATTATTACCGTTGTTTGTTTCATTGTTTGCACCGGTCAGTCATATGGTCGTTTACCAATATTGTCTGGCGATTGTATTCCTGGCATTGTCCGGTGCCGTAGCAGCCAAAGCAGGTGGCTCGAGTATCTTAAAGGGAATAATGAGGATTTGCTTTTGGGGCACCATCGCCATGGTTATTACGGCCTTTGTGGGGTATCTTTTCGGATAAAAGACCGGGTGGTGTGTTAAGTAGAAAATGTCGCATATGTATTTAGTGAAGCCGTCACTTCTTACGGTGCTGAATTATAGTTAGTGACGGCTTCACTATTCTTTTATCTTTTAAATGAATTACCGTCAAAATAGCCTTAACATAGCACTAGTTGATAATATGAATGTATCAACCGACGAACCATTCATGCGAAGTATTTGAAGCAATAATGCTAACGGTGCGGATTTGTTATTCAGGACATAAAGAAGCAGAAAGAAAGGTCGGTTGGTTTTGAATGCTGAAGTTTAAAAGTTGTTTTGCTTTTAATTGCAGATGAAATTTTGTTAGCTATAAACCATGTAATTATTTTTGGCACAGTACTGTTGATGCATTAAATTGTTAATAGATTTAACTAAAACAACAAAAGTTCTTTGACTTCTTGATTTTCGACGATTTGAATTTTCTCTTTCACATTGAGCAATTTTTGCAATGGCGTTTTGTCG
>Ga0302208_10000024_pt1 | contig 99091 bp, 153 predicted proteins | sample II_Fen_E2_3_FD_194577 | JGI IMG/M metagenome (GOLD analysis project Ga0302208, IMG submission 194577) | Peat permafrost microbial communities from Stordalen Mire near Abisko, Sweden - II_Fen_E2_3 | ecosystem: Environmental > Terrestrial > Soil > Wetlands > Permafrost | place: Sweden: Abisko...
GTTTTAGTGGTGGTTACTCCATTATTTGTAATATCAATTGAACCGGTGCCTATTTCAAGAACACACATCAAAGAATAAATCAAATTGGGAGAAGAAAAATATTCTCTCATTACAATATCACCAGGCTGTAACCCTTGTGCTCCCTTAGAAGCACTTTCGGTCAACACCTTGAATTTTTTGTAACTAACTACTGCCATTATACTATTTCTATTACAGCATCTCCAGCACATGAATCCGAAATCCAAAACGCGCCATTTGATGCCGAGATTGTTTCTACTTCTAAATCATAAACTCTCATTTTCTTCCTGACAACCAACTCATCAACAGTAGCTATAATATTCCCTGTAGTACCGTTTTTTTGAATCTTCCAACCACTTCCAGCAAATCCACTGGAAAATGTTTTAGAGCCTATATTCCCATCTATATAAGAGTTTCCGTAATGCGTTAGACCATCAAGTCCTTCGTTAGTTACCAAATAAACCCCATCGGAAAAGAATAGCTCTTTATCCAATAAGCGGGTTTTTGAATTCAGTATTCCTAAAGAAGTTTTAGCCTCAACTGGATTATTAATCTCTATAAAATTTGAAGCTGTAGATATTGAAAGACTGGAGTAGCCATCTAACCTGTATAAACTTGTAGAAGCTATATTTGAAATTGAAGATATTATTCCAGAAGTTCCCAATAACAAAGACATAGATAATATTTTCCCATCATCACTATATATATTCGGGCCGGTAACTGATCCAATCCTTAAATTTTTATACAAAACCAAGCCATAATCTGAATAAAGTGTAGCATTAATATATGTAGCTGCAACATCTTTAGTACCCTGAGCGGCCCTGAAAGAAGAAGGGAAATATCCATCTCCATAAATAGATATTATTTGATTTTCATTCTTAGCATCATACAAACCAGACTGAAGAGTTATACTGGAAGTCCCATCATCTCCTAGATTAAGTATTTTTCCTCCAGCAGATAAACATACTACTCCAGTATTTAAGGTAAGATCTTCTTTAACTTTATAATGTAAAAATTTATTGCCATCAAACAATACCCCATACGCGCCAGAAATATTTAAATCCGAAGTAACATCTATTTTAGTACCTGAAGTGATAGACAACATTTCTTTGTCTACCGGATTGTTATTTGTGTCAGTATACTTAAATCCTAAAGAAATTCCATTATGAGATGTAACAACTCCATTAAATGTTGACCCTCCAGATACCGTAAGGGAACCGGCAACAGAACTATTTTTCATCGCCCAGTCGACAGTTCCCATATTGCTATTACCAGAATGATAATAATCATAACTAACAACAGTTCCGTCAACATTTTTAGATAATTTAATTCCGTCTTTAGTTAATGACAATGAGCCACCAATTACAAGACCACTTTCAAAACTTATATCGTTTCCGGTGCCGGCATTAAAAATCATTTGATTCCCAGAATATCTAACAACGTTGATATTGTTTACAAACAACCCGGTACTGGGAAGATTCAATTTTCCTGTAATATCAACAAAACTATTTTTGTCAACATCCTGATATACTGATAATATTTTTGTTCCATTGTCTCCAGCATCAAAGCCAAACAATGCGGTAAGCTTCCCAGTAAAAGTTCCACTAGTAAAATTACCTGGAGTGTCCCCACCGCTATTTTCAGCACAATCAATTATAGCCGTTGACCACAAATAAGCTGAGTTCTCTCTTAATATACCGGTATATGTAGCTAAATCTGTTGCTATTTTAGCAGTATCAACAACGCCATCTGTAATATAATCTGGACCTGAAAAGTTTGGAGATTCTACAGCGGCAGATTCTTCAAACGCAGATAACATTCTGTGATACAACGCATATGCCGGTGTACCAGATACAAGTTCAGCTATTCCAGGATTTACTATAACCATTTTAAGTTAATTTTACGTTTTTAGATAAGAAATTACTACAAGACGCCTTATATGAAACTATCTTCGCTTGCAAATCTGCAAAAGCTGCTACATTAATAAAAGGCTGAGGCCCAATTGATGTAGCAACCGTTACATTAGAGAGTAGTGAAAGTATATTAGAAAGTATATCTGCTAACTCATTTCCTAATACTGCCGGATCAGTTGCAGTACTTGCACCTAAAAATATCTTACTATTATCTGCTCCAAAATGTAAATTGCCAACATGTCCATCTATTCCAGTTCCTAGTACATCAAATTCAGCAGCCGGAGTTCCGCTTTTGTCTTTATTTACAATAGTCCTAGCACCATCCGGAGTATATTGTGTAGCTGCTTGTCTTCCAGTTGGGGCAAGCTCATTATAATCTGGAGTATCTGAAGTATTTTGATACGCTTCAGTTTCAGTAACGCCAACAGTTACACTCTCATGAGCCTGCAATTGCATTTGATCCACATGAGAATATTTTATAACATATTCAGTTACAGTTTCAGGATCCGTTACAATTACTACATCTGAAAACATCATGGGCAACAAGACAACCCCTGAAGAGTTATCTTGAATAGCTGAAAGATAAACACCTTCATGAAGACCAACATTATCATTTGCTGTATCTTCACCCTGGTAATTTTCGTTACTGATATATTCCCTTACGTCTATTGTCCCATAAAGATCTTCATCTGGATCACTATGGATTGCAGCTACGTACCCTAAAGTTTTCTTGGCATCTTTTATCGTACCACTATTAGGATCTATTATTTTGTGTCCAGCTATAGTTCTTATGGCGTTATAAATCCTAGTATCATAATTTAAGCTGGAATTATTTTTTGTTCCCATAATTATTTATAGTTAGATTTATTATCTTCCGCATGAGCTATACAATAAGGTATCTTTATAGTTTGCCGATACCCATTAGTTCCAAATTTTGTATTCACTTCCTCAACTAGGTACCACCCATTCTTTTCGCGTCTTCTGGTGTCTAAAAGTTCTATCTTGGATCCTGATCGTAAAGCTAGGTCGCCAAACAAAGTAAGACTTCCTTCAATTCCATTCGGACTATATCTATTATAATATGCTTCAGCCTCTTCTATAAGTTGAGACTGGGAGATACCCATATGTTTTGAAAAGAATGGAATTACAGTATACAAACTTAGATCTACTTTTGTATGCGTACCGGACATTGCTGTGGCACCTAATTTCATAGACTTTTTCGTAATATGAGTTTCGTTTAAAAGCTCAAATTCCTTGTGTGTGGTATCACCAGGGCCAGTATATTCAGGATTCTTTCTTATAGTTATTCTATAAAATTTATCATCCTTACCCAAAGACTGAGCCTCAACTGCTAGGAACTTTTTATCTACATTCATAAGAGTAAGACCGTCTTCAGCCACGTGATAATTGAACTGAATAAGTTTTGAAGTTGTTTGTCCATGAATAATCGAATCCGCTGTATCGCTGGAAAAATAAGATCTTCCAACAGCTATGCATGGATTACCTGAATCATCATACTTAACAAAACTATATAATTGATACTTTGCCCATTCAGTTAATACATCCGCTACGGTTAAATCTGGAGTGAGAGTTATCTTTCCAATATTTATACTGCACGATGCAGTTTGTGGATGAAGTTTTAAACCGGTACCTCTCAACAAATTGTATTTGCTTCCAGTGGCCAAGAACTCATTAACTGTAGAATTCCATCCGGATACTATTTTTCTGCAAGTAACTTTTTTCAAAGCACTAGCTAAATTTTCACACTTTAATTCGACTGGGGTAGAAACGCTTATCTTTTCTATATACCCATCAAACATAGTAATAAACTGGTCATTTCCAGTGGTGGTATCATAATCGTCCGTACCACAGTAATCAGGATTGTGTACATATCTCAATTTTATTTGAATTCTTTGTCCTATTTTAAATTGAGTCGGATTAAGTACTTCAGTAGTGGTAGCCGACTCAACTATCACACCATCATCAAGCATGTTTGTATATATTCTTTCTGGAACTACTACAACTTCAGATAACGTTTGAATCTTTTGGCCATCCACTTCGGTATATGTCACATCACTATTTTGTTGCTTTTGAACTTCCAAAACTGTTCCCAATGCAAATTTTACAGTAGCAGTGCCAATTAGTTTTTTGTAGCTTTCATCAATTTCAATATCTTCACATTCTCTTAATACTATAGCATTACTTGGTATGGTCATAAGATCATCCTTAGAGTTTAAATTCCAAATGATAATTTTACAATCTAGTATATCTACCTGATCTGGGTAATCTTTTCCTACACTACTTTTCATATCAAATTATATTTCCTATGATTTCTTCTACAGTATCACTAGCCTTTGTAAGTGTACTGTCAACAGTTTTATTAACCTGTTCATTTACTTTTTTATTTACCCTAGCAGCTAAACTTGAATTAAGCCAACCGGTTGATGCGTTTGAAGAAATAGAATCATTAACTATAGAAATGGTGTCTGAATTTGCCGTAACTTCACGGTCCGGTTGTATGGCTATAAAACTAAAACTATATGGCTGCTCATTTTTAAATCCCATAGTTTGGCCCATCTTATAACTCTGGATCAATATTTGAGTTATATTATGAACTCCACAAGCCAACGTCTGAATGTTGAGCACACCATTATAATCCATCAACTCAATAAATTTAGCCACCTCATCAAACGGATATACATCTGCGTAATCACTAACTATTTTTCCATTACAAGAAAATACCTCATCACCACCAGACACAATTTCTTTTCTACTATACTTTCTTCCAGTTACTTTAGACAATACAATATTCTTATCATTTCCAAAATCTATTATTGCAGAGTAATCTATAAAAGTTAAATTAGACGATGTTTTTGTAAGCTCCGTAGTCTGTTTTGTAAGAGCATCGTATGAAGTATAGCTAAATGTTCTTGGAGTATCTAGCTTACGCCATATCTTCAAAGCTTCCGGTGTTAAGTTACCATCCTCATCCGTTACCCCAGAAGAAAGTCCTGAAGGAAAGTTTTGATTCTTGATAATAACTTTCATCTGCTTTTGCTTAGCAGCAACGGCAGCTTTTTCTCTTATATTTTCAGAATTTGTTTTGTATTTTGAATATAACGACCCCAACTCTTCGTATACAACATGTGCCAACATACTTTCATATCTAGCCACATACATGTTTTTACCTGGAGTGGGAGATAGATACTGCAATTGCCCCTTATGGTTTTCTTGATAATGGACGCTTCCAACTAAAGCTTCCAGATAATCCATTCCTGTATTAACTGAATTCCACTTTAAACTGGAGAATATAGAATCTGTATAACTACTCATAATATTATCCCATGTTTGAGGTAAAATCAGCAACAACATCATCCAATGTTTGAGCCAACGCTTCTTTTATGTCATGCACTGCCTGAGCCATGTGTGGATTAGTCATATCTATTTTATCTATGTTCATTAAATTATTAATTCTAACTATTATTTGTTTAGGGGCCGCATTCTCTCCATAATGAGATTTATAAGCGGATTCTCCGGCACCATTTTCTCCAGGTTTCTTTCCTAAATCTTGGAAATCTTTTGCGTGATATGGGGAAGGTTTTTGTTTTTCGTCTGCTGGAGTATGTTCTCCAATCATTTTTCTAGCATTTGCTACAAAAGCCTTAACGTATGGGTGTTGTTTGTTGAAATCTGTTTCTAATTTATTTCTTGTCTTAGAATCAGTTTTACTTATAGCCATTTGTTCAGACCCATAAAGATCAACAAACAATTGAGCCTGTTCTGTATTTTTGAAAGACTTTGTTTTAAAATCGGCACCCATATACCTCATCATAGTGGCACCAAACATATCTTTTTGTACTTTCTTTGGATCAAATGCTGGAATTCCCGTTGAGTTATATAAGAAACTTTGGAATGTTTTTGTATCAACAGCTAATCCCTGAGCTAACTCTCCGATCATTGTTCTTATATCTGCAATCTTCTTAGCTATATTCGGCTGCTCATCTTTTAACCCACCATAAAACGCATCTGTCAACACAGAAGCTAAAGTCTTCGCATAAGCGTATGTATGACTTCTTTGTTCTACAGTTAAATTACCTATTTCAGAAGCTCCTACTGTATCGTATCTATGATCAATTCCTCCGACAATACTTTTCATTCTTCTATTGAACTCTAAAGTAACTGCGTTGAATTCTTTCATGTTCCCAGCAGTCATAAATTTACGCTCAAAATAAGAACGTAGATTTAAGGCTTCTGATCCAGTAGACATGCTTCCACCTAATTTAGATAAATAAGCAGCTCCATATAGGCGATCTACATAAGTAGCATTTTCTTGCGGTAAAACTTTTCCATATAAAGTTCTTACTCTTCCAATTGCCGAATCATATCTCCCATTCAAATGTCCTAAATAAGGAGATATTGCTTGCATTGAATTTGAACTTGAAGTAAATAGTCTAGACCAATAGCCGGAAACAAAAGGTTTAAGCCTATCCATTTCATCTGACAGATCTTTTATTTTTGTTTCCTGAGTTCCCCCATTACCAGAAGCCACCATTCCGTCTATCTTGTTCTTCTTATCCATATATTCCTGAAGTTGACCATTTAAGTCTTTCCAGTGATTTACATGAATTTGCAAATATTGATCATCAACTATAGCATTGCTCCCAACACCCATTCCGTTTATTACTCTATCTTGGTCTGCAAGTTTTTTTCTTAAATCTATAGCTTCATTCATGCCACTATTCCAGCTTATTAGACCATAAGAAGCAGCACCCAAGGCTACAGCTATTAATCCTATACCGGTAGCAGAAATTCCACCAAGAGCTGCTGCACCACCTCCAGCCGCCCCAGCCCCCCCAGCAACCACTGCGCCAGCTTCAACCTCTCCAGCTCCCACTAACATTTCGGTAGCTTTTTTGCCTCCTACACCAGCAGCAGTTGGGAAAACAGATAAAGCATCTAATGCCTTTTGAGCGGTTAGTACTCCCCATATGGATTTCCCAAAAGCCCACATAGCCTTTGCGGCTTCTCCTATTTTAGTTATGTAAGGAATAAACCATCCACTAGTTGTTAAAATACCTCTGAACGTTCTAAGTACAGCTATAACTCCAAATATCTTTAGTTGCCATTCAGCCCAAAAATCAAGAACTGGCCACAATACATTTATTATTGCCAATATATCTGAAGTAACACCCCATATCATTTTAGCAAACTTAAATATCATTTCAGCAATATTTTTAAGCCTTTCGGTAGCTTCTGGAGTAGCCAACCAATTAATTACACTCTTCAATAGTCCTTCTATCTTAGGCTGCATCTCTTTAAATACAGTAATTCCATTATCTTCAAAGTTAGAAGTTAACTGTGCCCATAATCCAGAAATAACATTTTCTTTATCGTTAGCTATTTTATTTGATATTCCCTGAGACATAAAGTTCTCTGAGATAATCTGATTCCATTTATTTACTTCATCCGATAATCTTACGGCAGCATTAGCAGCGGTTGTTCTGAAGAAGTATCCGGCTATATTTGCATTGAATCCTTTATTGTGCAAATCTGAAAAAATATCAACTAGATCACGAAGATTACCAGTTTTATCATATTGGCTTACTCCAATTTTCTTCCAAGCTAATTGTTGATTCTTTGTCGGATGAGTCAAGTTCATTACTATCTGCCTCATAGCAGTACCACCCTGAGATCCACGCATACCGGCACTTCCTAAAATACCAAGTGCTGCGGTAGATTCTTCAAATGGAACTTTCAAACTTCCCAATATTGATCCAGCGTATTTCATTGATTCAGCCAAGTCGATAAGTCTAGCTTTCGATCTGGTAGACGTCATTGTCAGAACGTCTGCAACGTGATCCATTTGATCAGCCTTAATCTTATAACCTAACATTATATCGGTCAAAGCATTCGTTGCAGCATCTAGTTTGGTGTCTCCAATTAACGCTATATTTGCCGCCGGACGAATAGATTTTTTTATCTCATTCATTGTTAAACCAGACTGGGCCATGTATTGACCTGATTGGGCGGCTTCAGTTGTAGTAAATTTTGTATCCTTGGCAACATTACGAATATTCGCAACCATATTTCCAAATCTCTTATCAAAATTTGGAGCTGTATCGTGAGCCTTAAGAATATCTTCAGTAGTCTTTGTGATGTTCTCAAATTCAGCAGAAGTCTTCACAATACTATTCATAGCTGACATCAACCCGGTAATACCATAAGCAAAACCGAATCCTTTCAACATATCTACAGCCATCAATCCTCCACTATCAACCATAGTATTACCTAATGCTCGATAGGTGCTTACTGGAGTACTTACAAATCTTCCGGATTCATATTGATTAGATTTCCTGGAAGAAGCCATAGGCATCACTTCATTTCTAGCCCTAGTGGCACCACTGGTTCCTCCACCATTAACAGAAAGATTTATATTACTTCCAGCTTTTATTTTTTCAATAAGGCCAAGTACTCTTTCTAAAGAAGCCTCAGCCTTTGCTGTATTTATTTTTAATTCAATAGGAGCAACTTGTAATTTACCGCAAGCCTTACTGAAAGAATTAATACTTCCAGTAATAGCTTTCAATCTTTCAGAAACCTCACTAAGCCCATCTACAGAAACCTTTATCTTATTAAAAGTCTCTATAGCTGTTTGCGCCTGGACGTTTACCTGATAATTAACTACATAGTCTTCTATTGCTGCCATCTTATTGCTTTTTAAAAGAATAGATAAAACACAAATGCCTAGATTAAAAACAACCCCCTACTATTAAGTAAGAGGTTGTTTTTATTTTCCTATTCCTGCGGATTTAACTTGCTGAATCATTTGCATTTCATTGTGAAGCCAACAGGCATCTTCTGAATACATCGCAAACTCTTCATCTGTTAACTCCTCAACTTTTACACCTGGGAAATAATGTCGGATATAGATTATCCGTTTCCTGAAATATTGGGTCTCTTTTACTTCCCAGGTTTTGATAAATTTACGATGGCAGAATCTCTTACCTGAATAATACTAGACAACTGAGCCATTGTACCAAACAAGAATAAAGAATCCGTAAGCATTTCTTTATCTCCATCAACGAAACAATCTTTTCCAAGTTCTCTTAATGCACCCACCTGATCTTTAGGGGAGATTGAAATGTATTTTGAGAAAGAACTCATGTCCGGCTGTTTAAAATAACCAACATACACCTCTTTTTCATCATACTCATCACCCTGAACAACGATAGGGAAAACTTTTTTCAAAGCTGGATTTTTAACTCTTAATTCTTTAACGTGTGCAGCTATTTTTTCTTTCAGCGCACCATCTACTTTAAAACCTTTTTCTTCTGATTCCATAACTAAAATTATTTGTGATATTTAATGAGAATAGTAGCAACTGTGTTAGAGTAGTTTACAAAAAAGACAGATCTTTTTGGGATCTGCCTTAAAAAAATCAAATAATCAAGAAGTTATAGAATTATAGAGAGGAGTCTGAGTCTGAAGATTCGCCATCTGTGACAATTTTCTTTGGATTAAGATTAAACTCTTTTGTGATGTCGGTATCATCATTTTTTGCATCAATTCCTTCTTCTGTAAGTATACATCCTTTCAATGTAACTGTTTCAGCGGTCCAATCTGAACCCGCAAAGGCGTTCGCAAAAGACAATACCAAATCAAATTCTCCTAAGTCCATCAAAGATCCTTTTCCAAGTTTCTTCAATAACTGTTGAGTATTGTAGTCCATTGTAATAGAACCCGTACAAACTTTGTTTCCAAAGCCTCTACTTACCACATTTCCACCAAGCCCATAGTTATTTTTTACTTCCCTAGACTTACTCCATTTAATAGCCGAAACGCCCTGAAGAATAGAGGAATCGTCCGTTATACCTAATGCAGCACTGGTGAGTTTTATCATCGAAAAACTATACGCTACGTCATTTATTACTGCCATAATTTTCTGTTTTATTATTTGTATAATCCACAACACGCTTTAAACATGTTGTGGAAATTGTTTTATTTTAAGCTCCTGTCAGTGATAGACCTTCAGTAACAGCAATATTTTCAGCCTCTCCTAGAGGAACGATCGTGTAATCAATCTGCAAAGTATCAGTTTGGATAACGTTCTGGGTAGAACTTATAGTTACCGTATATCCAGATATTTCGCCATTAGCTTTCATTGTAGAAAGAATATCGGTTACTATATTTTTGAAAACGGTAATTTTAGCAGAAGACAAATATCCAGTTGTGGGATCAACCAACAAAGGAGAGTTGATGTACGGTAACAAAGCAACTCTAACAGCTCTACGAGACTTGTTGATAGTTCTGTTTCTTGCGATGGTTCTATAATCATCACTGGAGCAAGTTCTATCTTTAGTGAAGTAAACATTCCCTTCAAGTCCGGCATATTGACACAAGAAAATATATCCCTTATCTTCTAAAGCATCAAGTTGAGCTGAGTTCAAAGAAGAATACAACAATGTGCTTGTGAACTTTCCAGTTGTGGCATCAATTGTCATATCTCCAAATCCCATTTCTATAGAAGGGAACTGAGCACTTAATTCAAAGTCTCTTACACATGCTATAGACTCTTCTACGCTAGCGTCTGCACAACACCCAACCGCTGCACCTACTGTTCCAATTGGAGTACAGTTAGTGTTTGCTAATTGCATAGCAGCAACAGTATCGTCATGAGATTGTCCAAGAAGAACGCTTACAAATCTAGCTGCCTTAATACAGGTAGGGATTTTTGTAAGATCAACTGTCTTTTGATCTGTAGCGGAAGTCTTAACGACGGCCGAATTAGCGGATAACAAAATAGACAATGGAGCATTATCAGTTTGCATAGCTAGAGCCTTTGTCTGAAGATCTCCAACTAAGTTTAGATTATACGTAGTAGCTGTATCATCTGTAATAGACCATAACGGTTGCTCAGTATAAATACCAAGTTGATTAATCTTTCTTTCGGCTGTTCTCTGCATCTGATCAATTATATCCCAGTTAGAGGTACAATCAGCAAATGCAATAAAAAGTCTTCCGGTATCACCCTGTTTTGCAAAGAAATGAGCAATATGATAATACGGAATACCGAACATCAAATCGGCGGTAGACACTCCTGTATATTTTGTAATACCAAGATCCGTCAAGTCCGACATCTTGTTGACTTCAATTACTTTACCAAATAGTTTCGACTTTGCAGCCAAACCAGCACCAGCAGTCCAGAAAGTAGACTGCTTACCAATATCAAATAACAATCCTGATATTTTCTGAGTTGAGGTGGTTCCACCTACAGCCAGGTTGTTGTCTGTATCCGTAATTGTAACATTGCTTAATGCCATAATTCAAATTTTAATTTTATTTAAACAATTCACTCACTAAAATGTGGGTTTTTATAAAGAGTAGCATGTTGCCTTAAATGAAGTTGAGTCTTTGTAGTAAACACGCCACCTTTGTTGTCAACATACAATTCCTCATACCCTGGATACTTTTTAAGTATACCTAAAATATGTGCCGGGATCTTTTCCTGCTTCTCGGTTTCAGCTTTTGTTTTTGAACCTTTTTTTGTTTCAGGCTCTTCTTTTTTTTGATCTTCAACTGCATCTTGTGCAACTGTTTCTTTCACTTCCTCTTTTTGTGCTTCAACTGGAGCTACATCTTTTATTGCTTCGTCAGCAACATCACTTCTTTTACTTGCCATAATTTCTATAACTTTTAATAAAATAAGGGAGCGAGGATTCACCTCACCCCCTTAGTGTTTATACTTAATTTTTATTCACTTACTTATGCTGTTTTTGTGTATGGAGTCCATAACACAATTTCAGCCGGACGAACAATATTGACATCCATTTTCATTCTCATTTGGAAGAAATACAATTCTGAATTTGCTTGCAATGGAGCGATCTTAACAACCTCTTCATCATTAGCATAATCAACACCCATCCACAAGTTTGAGTCCATTCCCTGAGAGAAGACCGTAAACATAATAGTAGATTCGGGAATACCCACGATAGGAATTATTCTCTTACCTTTGAAACGATACTGGTTGATTTGAGTATTGTCGTAGTATTTGTTCTCTTTTGCAGACATGTATTCATCATACAAATCCCAAGTAGCCCAATCCATTACAAATGAAAGATTTGCGTTCTTTCTGATTTGTTTAGGACATTTCTGGAACATTGTATATAACGCATCGTTTACGTTCTGCCCAGTACTTAATACCGTAGACCCAGCAAGAACAACTTGTCCGCCTAAGAATTCATTCTGATCAGCATCTCCAGAAGTAGCACTAAGGTTAGTGATAAGTCTTTTAATTACTCCATCAAAATATTTCATTGGGCCGCCATCTGCTTGTCCGCCAATAGCGGTACCACCAGCCGGAGCAGTAATACCAGCAGCGGCCGTTCCACCTAATGCAGAACACCAAATAGCTTCTCCAACATATTTAGCCTTCTCTTCCATAAGGAGACGAAGCATTGTACTTTGAACTGCGGGAGCCAAATCTCTGAATACTAAGTTTCCGTTTGGTTGGAAAGGTTTCCAGTATTTCTCGTAGTCGCGAGGATTGAATTCCATGTATACCATGAAATTTGTAGGCATCAAATAACGTTGAGTGATTGTGTAGTTATTAGATGCACCATCAGCACCAGCACCACCACCGGCAGCGTAAGCTGTTGAAGTAGGAGTAGGAACGTTATCTTGAATAATACTACCTAACTTGATGTTTGGAATAGTATATTTGTATTCAATTCCAGATTGAATATGGATCAATCCTTCATTGTAGGTATCATTACCCTGCGCTGTGTAGGTAAGTAAATCACCAAGGACCTCGCCATTATATCCATTTGCTATAAATCTTGCCATTGTATTTATTATTTAAATTACTTTTAGTCTCCTAGATGTTTGAACTTGAAGTCAGGACCTACAACATTCTTAACTGCTTCATCAAGTTCTTTTGAATCACCGTGGGTATTTTCCAAATCACCAGCAATTTTGTCGCTAATTTTATCTCTACCCGGAATGCCTTCGATAGTTGACTTAACTAAATCAAAATTAGTCTCAGCCATTTTTTTCCACTCTCCAGCTTTCTCTTCTGTAAGTTTACCAGCTTCAACAGCATCTTTTATAAGAGTGTCGATAGCGGCTTCTTTTTCGGTCTTTTCTTTGTCCTCATAAACTTTCAACTTTGTTTTAGCAACAGTCAAATCGTTTGTTACATTTTGCAACGAGGTCTTTACGCCAGCCAATGTTACATTAGCCTGCTCAATTGTATTTTTTAGCGTTGCTACTTCTTTCTCTGCTGTCAGTAAGTCTGCAACACGAGTAATTGCTTTTGCAACGCCACCTTCGTCATTCGCAACGCCTAATTGAGCTGCTATAGACGAGAACGCGGTTTTGTTTTCTAATTCTGCCATATTATTTGAATTATTTAGTACTTTCTTTTGAATAGGTTTTTCTTCTGGCTCAGGTTTGTTTTTATCTTCTTCAGATACAATCATATTCATTATACTTTGAAGTTTTTTTACATCCTTTTCAGAACCTATAGAAGCCTTTATTTTATCTCTAGTTTGCTTACAACTTGCAATAGTGTGACCCGGTGGAAGTATTCCGGCAGTCTCAGCTTCTTTAGCTGAAAACCAAGTACCATCAATTCCTTCTTTTCCGTCCATAATTTCTCTAATCTTTGCACGATTAAGACCGAATCTGGAATGATAAATAGATTCTATTTGAGCCTTAAAGACTCTATTCATTTCTACAGTATTTGGGTCTACTTCATTGGGGTCACTTTCGGTAAATGGATTATGAATCATCAATATCGAATAATCTCTCATATATCCAGATTTACCAGCGGCCCATATAATGGAACCCATTGAAGCAGCTATTCCATCTATAATAGTCTCGGTATCTATAGGACAATTAAGTATTGCCGAATAAACCCCCATTCCACTTATTACACTTCCGCCCTCAGTGTTTATACAAACAACTATCTTAGATGGCTGAATATAATCTTGCACCCACAAAAACTCATCAACAAACTCTTGACAAGAAATGGAATCTATTACTCCATATAAGTGCATTATTGCTGGATTACCGGCACTAACCGAACCAACTACGTTTTTTAAATTTTTTATATCCATTTTGAAAGAATAGAATTATAGTAAATTTATAGTTAATATTTTATTCACCAATATCGGTTATTTTACTTACATCATCATAATCAACAACATGATCCCCGTGTCCGGAAGTATCATGCACTGGAGCATCTGAGTGGTTAGTATACGGAGGCATAACTAAATATCTAGTTATCCAGTTTCTGCTTTGGAGAGAATTTGTTTCTCTAAACCAAACAGTATAATCTATCCAGTAAGGTTGCAATCCATTATCCAAACTTTCAGGCATATCGTGAAATGCCAAAAGAAATCTTTCATTTAATGCAGAATAAGAACTCTTAGCATCCTGAAGAGCTGTATTTATTCTGTCGAACATTATCATAGGTTCTATTTCTATATCATCATTACCTAAGTCTAAATTGTTCAATATGTACCTTATCCTGCAAGTAGCCCTTCCCTTGCTGGTCCTTTGTTGACCAGTTAAATACCTTACATTTGTAAATCGAATAAATACCGCCGGAAATAAAACAGCTTCCTCTAAATTTTTAGACCCACGAACTATTCTGTCAAATTGCCCAGTATCTAATTTTACTGTCTTGAAATAAGGAGGTGTAGCATCATCGTTAGCATTTTCATGTAAAGTAAGCAATACAGCCTTAACCGCTTTGTATACTTCAATTAAAGCAATATTACTAACTGTTTCCTCTGTAGTAGAAGTAGCCGTAACCGGGTCTTCTGTTTTTTGAGAGGTATTATTTAAAGTTGATTTATCTACTATCATGGCATTCCTTGAAATAAAATTGTTCTTGTTAAGGTTTCAATCCTTTCTTTAAGTATAGAAGAATGTCCCATAAATTGTCTCCTTACGCTTTTACCACCATTATTGAAAGTATAACTTCCATCTGGATCGTTATGTATTGCTGCATAACATATTCCAGCCTTATTCCTATTACTTCCGCCAAATGCTCTAGGATCGGTATAAATTTTCACACCGGTTCCGTGGTCTGATAGATTTGAATATACTATAGAATTCTTTAACGATCCAGTCTCTTCCAATAATTGATGAGGCTTTTTATCTTTTCTGGGAGACCAAGGGAAAGATCCGCTGCTGTTGAAAGTTCTAAGTTCAAAAGACTTCTTGAATATTTCTACAGCATCCTTACCAATATTAGTATTAAAATTAAGAGCATTAATTTCAAACCTAACCGGTGCGGAGTTCCATTGTTCTACCAGTTTTTCAAAAGTTATTTCTTTTCCAATAGTACCAGCCATATCGTTAGAATCCAGTTTTAGCTGGCTCTGTTGTTGGTTTTATATTATTGTTATCTGAAGTCAGTGGAGTAGAAACATTGCTTTGTATTATTTGTTTTCCAACAACTACGCCAAATTCTTTTTCTATTTGAACATTGTCAACCTCATACATTTTAGTAAGGAGTTTGTATAACTCAATCTTATCTGAGTTGTTCATCTCCACAGTCTTAGCGTACTTGAACAAAAAACCAGGAGCCAAATAACCCATCTTAACTAATCTTGGGACAACCTCTTCGTTCATTATATTTTCAATGAACTCACGATAAACTGTTATCCTATCTCTGAATACATCTTGATGAGCGTTTGTGGACCCCACATAAGATTGAGTGGCACCGGCAATAGAAGATGAACCAACCATTACATTAGACACTTCAGTGTTTACAAAATCCAACAAGCTAGTATATATCTTTTCTGAATTAGACATTGTAAAAGCTTTAATGTCTATTATATCATCCAACCCAGTTATAACTATTTTCTTTTGTGCAGCATTAGCTATTTCATCAGCCAACTTCTTTCTATCTTGGTAATCATTAGAGGCTGTCTTACCATGAATAATAGGTTGTCCATAAGTATGAGAGAAGTTTACATAATTAGCAAGTGTATATTTCTTAGCTAATATTAAAGGAGTGGTTGCTGAAAAAATACCAAGCTCTCCAGTATTTATTAAAATGTAATTCCATTTATACTGGTTAGCTTCAAAATCCCAGCCTGGAGTCCATTGGCCCTGCCTTTGAACAATCCTTTCTTGATTTGGGCAAATATTCCTTCTTTCTATTTCATTAACTTCCTTAAGCTTACCGGTAATAGGATCTATGTCTGACATTATTTCCAGACCAGTGTATCCGTACCATTTAGCTTCGGCAATTCCTTTTATTATCTTCACAAATTGCGTTCCCTGTATCTTTTCAGATTCAACCGTATTCTTTACATAATTGCCGTCCTTACCTATGGATGCCATCATATATCTTTCTCCTGTCAATTGGGATAATATAGTTTCAAGAACAGATCTTAAATGAGCATCTTGTTGAACACAAGCTTCATACAAGTCTATAAGCCTACCTCTATCATCAAGAACAACCCCACGATTTAACTGAGATTGCACAGTTTTATATGTGTTGTACTTATCAAGTTCAGCAACATATTCCTGTATTGTTTTCTTACTTGTCTGGAAGTAAGCTATAAGGGGTGATCCGTCAAAAGTTGATTCATAATCCATTTCACTCATACTTCATTTTCTGAAGAATAGATTGTACATTTATTGTTGGTTTCAAAATAAACTATATAATACACAACAACATAAGTGTTAAAATAATTATTGCATATAACGAAAACTGTATATGTAACTATCTTAATATCAATACAATTTAAAAATAATAAAAGTTAAAGTAGATATTTTACTTGGAAGTGATAGACAAAACAAATACATTTGCAAACGTTTAATAAAAATAAAAACAAAATGGAAAAATCATTTCAAATCTTTAGAATCAAATCATCTTACCAGGGTGAAGATGAAAACGGGGGAATCAACCAAATAAAGGTTGAAGATTTAGTAATGGCCACTAATTACTCTGAGGCAGAAAAATTGGCGTATGCGTTGTATGGAGATGAAAAAAACTTTTCATACGAAATCGTAAAAACCAAATTATCTCAGGTAGTATACAACTCAACGTTCTCTGTTGACGAAAGACTTATTCTGGGATTGTTCACTTATTATTTTGAAGAAGACGAAAACACAGGTGTTGGAATTTATGCCGTAACAGTAGTGTACTCAGACTTCGATGAGAAAGGAAGACTTAAGAAAACAAAAGAAACCATATTCCTTCCAGCGAAATCATCAAGTGACGCAATCACAGCTACAAAAAGTTATCTTGTGAAAGTTGGGGAGCAAAAACAATACATCATTAGAGATGTAAAGTTTGATCAAGCAGAATCTGTTTTGGTTACAAAGGAAACTTACGAAAGAGACGTAAACGAATGAAAGAAGTAAATGTAAAATGTACTGAAAGATTAATTCCGGAGGGACCCGAATTATTATTTGGAATGGATGGTGAACATAAGAAAACATTTTTCGATGCAACAAAAGCCTTATCGTCAATTTCAAAAGAAAAATTGAAATCAATAAACGGATTTCAGGTATCTTACAGGTTACAACTAAATCAGTTATGCGACTCCTACGGGATACTATCTGAAGATATTTTATTTATTAATGCTCCAGACAAGCATGTATTAATTGATACTTCATTTGCAATACTATTTCTTTGCTATATTGATGATAAGTTTTTATCGTACGTGTGCAATCGAATAGAAGAAACATTCTACAGAGGAGTGAGTTTGTCTAACCAACTTTTAGTAGACCAACTAAAAGATAGGTTTACGAAAGAGGAAATATTAAAAATTTATGGGTAAAAAGCTTCCAGCGAAATCAGTATTGATATTTAGCCACAACAAAACATTGATACTGATTTCCTCTTCGCTGTATCAGGCAGCAAAATTTGGAGGATTACATTCTCCAGATATTCACAAGGTAGTTTCTGGAGGAGGAATATCTTACAATAAATATTACTTCAGATACATAAACGATGATGTGATAATAGATTTGTCTGACATAGGGACATTGAAATTAGACGAGTACGACAAATTATGCGGAGTAACTCGACCACTATATGGAACAAACCGCATGAACAGAAAAAATTGGAAATATAAAAAATAACTTATCATGAATAAAGAAACAAATAGTTCTCCATACAAAATAACTGGAGATGGAAATTTAAGTGGAGCTATTACAGCAAGTGTAGCAACAATGGGAATAACAGTGAAAATTGTAAACAAATCAAATAACAATACACCCTATTATCAACACCCGAATGATGCCGGTATGGATTTATGTGCTTATCTAACGCATGGAAATGTTACAATACCCCCATTCCAAAGAGTACTGATTCCTACTGGGGTATACTTAGGAATACCTAATGGATTCGAGTTACAAGTAAGATCAAGAAGTGGATTAGCCTTAAAGAAAGGAATTATCGTCTTAAATGCTCCGGGTACGGTTGATTCGGGATATATCGGGGAGGTTGGGGTTATACTAGCCAATATATCAAACGAGTCTTACGTTGTTGAGAACGGTGACAGAATTGCACAAATGGTATTCTCTCAATATACAAAAGCTAATCTTGAACGTGTAGAGACTTTAGAAGAAACCGACAGAGGTGCTGGAGGATTCGGAAGTACTGGAGTAAAATAAATAATTGATGTTTGGCCTATTGTTTATTCAGTAGGCCAAATTATTTTAAACAAACTTATTATGAATATAAAAGAATTAGAAGACAGAATAAAAACTCTTAATGAACTTTATAGAGTTGGGAACCCAGGTGTGTGTGATTCAGAATATGATTCTCTTGTTGAAGAACTTAAATCAAAAGATCCCAATAACGAGTGGTTAAAAAAAATTGAGCCAGCACCCGTACTTTCTTCTGGAAGAAAACTTAAACTTCCATTACCAATGAAGTCGTTGAATAAAGTTAAGATGCTTTCAGATTTAAAAAAATGGGCAGACGGGCTTGGATTGGGGGAAAATACAGAGATTGTATTAATGCCAAAATTCGATGGACTATCATTACTAAGAGATGAAATAAAAGATATTGTATATTCCCGTGGTGGTATAGAAAACGAGGGACAAAACTGCACAAAGCACTATCACGAATCTAGCATACTAACAAAAGGCACCAAACTACATTTTACATTTGGCGAATATATAATAAATAACAAAACTTGGGAAAATAAATTCCAGGGTGAAGTTTCTGAAGAGTCTGGACTTAAATTTAAAAGCCCAAGGAATACTGCTGCCGGCATACTTAACAGAGACGAATTATCAGTCTATACAAAATATTGTTCGATGTATAGATACGGGGCTGATCCTGAATCAATGAGTAGATTCAATACTTATTTTGATTTCTTAGAATACTTATCGTTAACTTATAGCCAATATCCATGCTTTGTAAAGTCACACATAAAAGATCTGTCTGAAGGATATTTAGCAAATCTTTATTCAGCATGGAGAGAATTGTTTCCAGCAGACGGAATAGTAATTTACATAAACGATATGAACATGTGGAAAACTATTGGCCGGAACCAAACTACAGGTAATCCGTTATATGCCATTGCATACAAGCATCCAGACTTTACAGATACCTTTAGCACAACAGTAACTGGTATAACTTGGGGGATGAGTAAGTCTGGGGCATTGAAGCCGGTAGTAAATATAGAACCGGTAGATACTGGGGATTGCAGCATGGAAAATCCAACGGGATATAATGCTGCGTGGGTTTCTGATAGAGAAATAGCCAAAGGAGCAAAAGTTATTGTTACAAGGTCTGGGTGTGTTATTCCTAAAATATTAAGAGTAACTCATCCAGCTTCAGAATACGAACAAGATAAACTGTGGGATGGTCTAGTTGAATGCCCATTTTGTGGAGCTACTACAAAATGGAATGAATCAATGAAAGAATTGATGTGCGTAAATCCAGAATGTTCCAGTAAGATTTTATCAAACATAATTTTCTTTTACCTTACTTGTGGGATAGAGAATGTTGGAGAGGAAACATTTACCAAAATATTTAATGCGGGGATAAAGACTCTTAAGGATTTTCTTCACATTACATTCGATGAAATAAAAATTATCCCATCACTTGGATGTTCGGCGGCAAAAACTCTTACTGAATTCAATGAAAAAATATTGAAAGATGGCGTTGATGTATGCAAACTATTCCACGCTAGTAATTGCTTTAGTGGACTAGGGGAGATCAAGATAAAAAAATGCTTAGATGAAATAAAAGCATTTGAAAGTCTTGATGAGTTTTTAAACTGGTTGAATTCAAACAAAACTTATGTAAACAAGGGAGAAGCAAAAACAAAAGATCAGTTCATGAAAGGTATATCCTTGTTCTTGGAAGAATACGACAACTTATCTGTTCCGATCGTAATGGAGTTTGATAAATATTATCTTAAAAAAGAAAGCGAAATACCAAGTAGAGTATGGGAAACTATACCAGGTATGTGTGAACTAAAAATAATTCCTATACAAAAAAATTCTTCAACTGTAGGAGATAAGCTTTTAGGAATGAAAGTATGTTTCTCCGGTATAAGAGATAAGGATCTTGAAGAAAAAATAAAGAGCAATGGGGGAGAAATTGTTTCTGGTGTGAGTAAAAATACTACTCATTTAATTGTGAAAGATCCTTCAGATACAACGTCAAAAATATCCAAGGCATCTTCTTTGGGAGTAAAAATATTATCTATAGAAGATTTTAAATCTATTTACTTTTGATTTTTTAACATAACTAATTTATTGATTATCAGTACATTAAAAAAATAATTAAAAATAACTTGCAATAGTATTGCACAACTAAAATTAAATTTCATATCTTTGTCGTGTTGAAAAAATATAAACATAATGGCAAAGAAGAATCAATTAACAAAAAGTGACTACCTCAGTCAATCAGACTTTAAGAAATTACTTAACGGTCTTCATGAGGATAAACAATACATCTGGGAACTGTACGCTCGCATATCATTTTGCACGGCGTTACGTTCTTCAGATGTATTGTCGTTAAGATGGTCCGATGTAATAAACAAGAACGAGATTGTTAAGGTAGAAAAGAAAACTGGGAAGACTCGTAGGGTTCCGATAAACGATTCTATTAAAAATAAGATACAGAACCTATACAATATTCTTGACCGCCCAAATAGAAACGATCTTATATTTGTAAGTAAGATTACCGGCCGGGCCATGACGATACAATATATCAACAACAAAACAAAAGCTTGGAAGATTAGATACAAGCTTACACTTGGAAATTTTTCAACACACACATTCAGGAAAACTTTCGGTAGATACATATACGATTCTACAGAGAACAAATCTGAAGCCCTGGTAATATTAAATTCCATCTTCAAGCACTCCAGTATAGATATTACCAAGGTGTATATTGGTCTAAGAGAAGATGAAATAAATTCAGCGTTTAACTTAATACAATTCTGACATGATTGATCCTACGCTACAAAAAAAAGAAATAGAACCTATTCTTAGGTACGGAAACATACAAAAATATCATTGTTCAATTTGCGGTAATGAAGAGTATTTGCAGAAGCAGGGCGAAGATTACCGAATACTTTATATAGACAAGGAGATAAATACCATGTTGATTTATAAAGTTTGCCGTAGATGTGCATACTGGATAAATCTAATCCACAATCCTCCTGAAGATTTGGAAATAATAAATAAAGGGGCTTGGATAATAAAATCAATGATCGAGTCCGGACCACTGAAGTTTATAAATAAATCGAATGAAGAATTTGTAAACATTCAGAGAAAGAATTTGACTTACACCAGAACTAACAGATCCTACTTCATTGGTTACGTCCCATTAATATTCATAGACAAATTTCCAAACACGGCTAAGTTTATATCTAAGGCTGTTTACAAAAAAATTTGTCGTGGAAGATTATGTAAGAGGATAGGTTGCTGGGATAGATACAATTGCATGAGATACAATATATCAATAGAAAAATTAAGCGGACCGTATAATGTCATACCTAAGTATCATGTTATAGGAGACGAGAACTGTCCGTCATTTATTAACTCAAATATTTAAAATATGGATTTAACTTTCGTAATAGTAATCGCGACACTTTTCGCGATAGTGTTATCCGCCGGAGCATTTATGTTCTTCAAGATACAACAGCAAGCAAAAAAGAATTTTGATTTGCTATATAAGGTAATTCTTCCAATGGTAAGAATGACAGACTCTCTTATTTACACTCAGACATATTCAACTAATATTTTATTAGAGAACGCGGAGTCTGAGTTAATATCAAAAGACAAGTTTGAAATGGTTAAACATTCAAGAGAAGCGCAACAAGCTTTAATTAATAAGCTTACTGTCGATAATAGCAACTCGAAAGCTATTGATAGTATATTGAAAGAAATGGGTTTATGATCAAGAGATGTATATTACTGGTGGCATTCGCTACATCTACTTGCAATCTAAGTATGCAAAGCCACCAGAACATAACGTTTAATTTCCCGGAATTAAAAAATGTAGCAGTAATAGAACATATCTACGTGGACTCAACAATGTTGGGGACACAACTGAAGAACCCAGTTAATGTTCGTCATGAAGACAATAACAATTGGCAAGGTCTGAGTGGACACAAAAAAGGTTTCTGTAAATTCAATTGTTTCAAGAACGGTTACCGAGCCGCGTATATACTGGTGAAGAACTATATCAATATATATCACCAGAACACTATCCGAAAGATCGTAACCAAGTATGCTCCAGTAAACGAAAACGATACTGAAGAGTATATCGCAAACGTTGAAAGGTGGTCCGGCATCAATGCTGGAAGAAGAATAAAGCCTACTGATTCAATCAGGTTGGCAAAAATAATAGCTGCAATGACACGTCAGGAAACTGGAACGATCGTTACGTGGCAAAGTATAAAAACAATAGCATCACAAAACAAATGGTAAAGAAAGTAGAAAATATAGATGTAAAGTCTATGGGAAGAGTAAGTATTGAAGAAATGACAGAAGCTTACAAAGAACAATCCGTATTTGAACCAAACAGATGCCGGGTTGGAAGATTCGCTAAAAGAAATGGGTTCACACTGGCAAAGCAAATGATTGATAGAAAGTTTCATTACTTCTACGTCAAACTAACATTGATGAACAATTAAAAAACAAAGAGATGGAAGTATCAGAATTTAAGGGGAGTTATTTAGTTGTTCCATTTGGAATAAACATTTTACTTTCTCCAAACGCGATGGAGATATTTATGTTGATATACAAATCTACAGGAGAACTATTAGGAGAAAAACCTGTAATGTTATCATCAGCAAGTATAGAAAAAGTTTGCAACCTTAAAAAGTTTGCAGTTAAAACTGGAGTGGATGAATTAATTGATCTTGGAATAATAAACAAGTCAGGAAGCAGAAGAACCACTCCAGAATATTCAATCAACTGGAATGAAATAAAATATGTTTGTGAAGCATTTTATGGGTTAAGTTATGATGGCTATGTAAAAATTAGAGAGTTATCTTTTATGGGAAATAGTTTCATTCCTGTTTCAAAAATAGACAGCGAAGAGATTGAAAAAATAAAAGAAATGTTTGGTTTTAGAAACGAATCTACGCCAATGACTAGCGTAGCAAAACATACAACTACGCTAATTACTGGTGTAGATGGATTTGCTACGCCAATGAACAGCGTAGAAGGAAGCTCTACGCCAGTCACCAGCGTAGATGATAATGCCTCTACGCCAACCATTAGCGTAGATGGACACAAAACTACGCCAGTGATTAGCGTAGAGCATCAAACTACGCCAATGAACAGCGTAGAAGATTTAGGTGATGTTTTCGATAAAGGTGGTGATGAGAACAAAAATTCCATCTACGCTAATGAACAGCGTAGTTTAAGAAAATCTACGCCAATGACTAGCGTAGAGGATGGTCCATCTACGCCAGTGACTGGATACAGTATATTAAAGAAAGAAATAAATAAAGAAAAAATTAAATACAACGCTAGTTGTATAATAAAGGGGGGTAAAACGATTGAAGAAGAAAAAAACGAAAACGTTCAGGATAACTCTAAAAATATTCTTTTAAATTCTTCAGAAAATTCTTTAGAGAAAATCTTTAAAAATTCTTCAGAACAATCTTCAGAAAATTCTATACGAGATTTGGAACGTTCAAGAGCAGATCAAAAATATAATAAAGTTTCAGAAAAAGAATTTGAAAATATTATGCTCTACCCAAAAGATCATGAAGAAGATTTTGAAATTCTAATCAGAGAGGTTTGGAATACTCTACAATCATCTCCAGAAGAAACAACAGGTATTACGGACCCGACTGAAATTTTAAAAGTGCTAGATGAAGATGAACTTCCAGTTAGTATTTTCTACGATACAATTCTTCAGCCGATCTATGATGATCTTATTCAAAGCGATAAGGAATTCAAGTTAACCCCAAAAGAAGCTTCTGATATATTCCAGTTCAAAATCAACATTGATCTTTCCGGCACAAAACTTTTCAAACTAGATTCAAGAGAACTTAGGAATATTCAATCTCCAGTTACAGAAAAAATTTCTAAGCGTGAGGAGCATATGCTTAACAAGAGATATTTGGAAATCATTCAGGAGGTAGGAAACGGAGATGTTCAAAACTTAACGGACCTGGAGTATGCTTGCTTTTTACTTCTGAACAAATATCAGAACGGTGAAGTTGTTATGAAATACTTGTACGATGATTTTATAGATTCTACAGTAACCGAGTCAAACGTTCCAGCAGATATTCTGAGATCATTGTTCGACTTCAAATGGATTAACAAAAAAGTGTCGCTGTATTATCACAACATCTCAGCAAACAAAATTATGGAATGGAATGAAAATAATGACAAAGGGGAACATATCGTTCAGGAAAAATTTAAGGCAGAGAAATAATAACTACAAGAATCTTTCAGGATAAGATTTGAAATGAATAGGATAACCTCCCAGACATTTCAAATCTTTTTCGTTTTAGTACCAGTGCGATTGTGGATATTATAACAGTATGCCGTAAATGGATCATATATCACTCAGGATTGCATTTTGGTATGTGTTTGGATTACTTATATGAATTAGGTACAAACGTTTAAAAAAAGTACCTTAGAATCGTTTTTACGATATTGGATTATTTCAGGGTACGATTCTAATGCTTCAAGAACAGATAAAAACACTTCTTCAGATACTTCAGGAGAACTTTATGCGATATTTTGGGAAACCTTCCAGTTGTATGAAACGATATTACAAAATTCCGGTATGTGGCAAAAATAGGTCTTGGAAAATTTGGGTCGGAAAAAATTTTGGAAATCGTTATATCAAAACTTCTAAAAACATACTTCAGAAATTTATATTGCTCATAATGCATCAGAATGCAAAGTTTTATGCTGGGTGATATAAGTGTTCAGGATAGTGGTGAAAGTTGATTGTAGTGCATCTATGAGGCTTATTCGGCACTTATTGGGCATAGTTATAATCACTGGGTGCAATGTGTGAATAGTTTGAAACGCTATGGGGGATACTCAGGAACGATCGGAGAATGGATGTCGACACTTTTGCATAAAAAATGTATGAACATATAATATAACTGGGAATCAGTAGTGTTAAAAACCGGACTTGGAAAACTGGGAATTTCTTGTGTATGGTCTTCGCGCCGAGTGCCACCCCCACCGCGCTTTTTTTAGAAAATTTTGACGCTAAAATATTGACTATCAGATAGTTAACTACATTCACTTTGTACAAAAGTGAAACTAATATTATAAAATTGCATCCATTACTTTAATTTTTAGGCATTCGGATACTTTTTATCAGTACTATAAAATTTAAACCAATAACGTCAATATCCATTTTAACATTTTTTAACATTTAGAGTATGCCCGCAAGCCTTGTAAACGGCTGTATTTATAGTATCTTTATTCATTTTATATTCATTCAGGCATCATACACAAAGTCCATTAGTAACTTTTGTATACTGTAACGCTGCTATCACATCACAATAACACTACTCTTATCACATTGTACACACTATCTAAGCACATATCTAAGCACTATACATCATTGTACACATTCAACATACAGATCACTATATCATTTGCAACTTCACGCCTTAATACTCTTTCGACTCTTACACTATACTCACATCACATCACATCACTATACAGGTCACATCATTTACCCTTACTCTTTGATTCTTTATATTCGTACGTGCGTGCGTATATTATACCTGCACTGAATACTATTATCATAACTCTACTGCTATATCGGTGTTGACTAACTAGATACAGGACTTATACTCAACCACTTATCTATATTTGACCTAATAATACTGTTAACAAGTACTAATATATTTCACATATAGTAACTTAAAATACATTTCATAAAGTATCATTACTCTAAATACACACTTATATAGCTAATAGACGTTAAATAACAGGACTAAAATATACACTCTATCAATATACAGCATACATTTGTCATATCAATCGGGAACGAATTGAGTATACGGTTGACGATTTAGAATACTAACATTTAAAATTATAGATTATGAAGCTAATATGTGTACTAACAGCCGTATTGATTTTGGCTACAATTTATATCTTAGCGTTATGATAGCACAAACTATTTTAGGCTGTAGCCTAGTCGCTTTCTTGATATTCGGACTTATTCATTTGTCTATGGTGATAGGCAAAAGACTTACTAAAAAAGGTTTTCATTTGCTGAAATAACAGGCGGTCGCATCCGCCCCTTTTAAAACCGCCAACGAACGTTCTTAAGCACGTTGTGAAAAAGAGTTGAAAGTTGCATCAAGTGGATGCGTGAAAAGGTTCTTTGAAATATTGCTTTTTGACTGATACGTTTGTCGCTATGATGGTGGCACGCTGCAATAAGTTGAGCACACGCATAATCTAATTATGTAGTTTGACTTTCTGTTATGATAAGTATCTGATACGAATTGAGTAATCAGTCAAAAAGTATGCACCATGTAAAACCGCCCGCAACCATACAGGTTGCCGTACGTTGCAAGCCGTATTAAAGTGTTGAGCAAAAATTTAGAATAAACGGGGGTGTTGCATCACTCTTATAAAAACATAACGGTTGCTTAAGGGCGACCAAACTGTAAATGCAATTACAGTTGAAAGATAACATTATGATTAAAGTTAACACATTCAAAAATCAAAGCGTTTCTTCATTAGTATTTGACGCTAACAGTATTATTCTAGTAAAACAAACCGAACGCCCCTCAAATGATGGTGGGATTGACACAACTGTAAAAGTCCTTACAATAAACGGGCTGAAAGATACCAAAGAGGTTTCTCTTATCAAGTTGTTTCTTTTAGCTATCGTTTCAGAAAGTAAGGTAAGGGATGAAATTAACGGCGAATCTGATTTGACAAACATCAAGCAAATCAGTTACATTAATACGTTCCTTACAAACAACTTTACAATTTTTAGAACAAACGGCGACGGTAAATTGAGCAAGGCGGTTGTAAGTGAACAACCTCTAAACAAAACCTGTTTAAAGTTGCGTGCAAAGTACGGACTTATGAAATGCGACCCTAACATGTTTAAAGATACTCTTTCAGCACATGCAAAAGTCTTTTTAGCACAGGCTAGATTTTTTACAACTATCAATGAAAAGTTGGACAAATATCTTAAGATTACTGAAGATATTGCCAAAGAAATTGTAGCCGCTCCAAAGTCTGAAAAGAAAGAAGACAAAAAGGCTGCTTAAGCCGAACACATAACCACCCTGTATGAATTTACTAGGCGGTTTGTGAGTACTGCAAAGGTTGTAATGATCTTTGCAGTATTTTTACACCCAAAATTTAATTGTTAAAATAATTAACAAAGTTATGAACAAACAAGAAATTCAAAGTGCTATCGAATGTGCTGCAATGCAACACGGTATCACTCTAACATTAGCACAGTACGAAAGTGTGCAAAGTGTGATTACGAAAGGTATAAATTTCTTTGTGATCATTCGCAAAAACAAATGGATGCGGGACTTCAAAGTTATCGTACCGAGTAAAGAAACTCAAAACATAGTCCGTTCACTGATAAAACGTGCCTGTAGAGTAGACTGTGTTCTTTCAGTGACTGCAAACGGTGTTTCGGCTATTACACCCACAGGCGCAAATAAGGCTTGTAATCGTTTTACGGTTACGACTGATACAAATGTATACGATAGATGCGAACGTGTTGAAAAACGCGTTAAAACAGCCTTTGACGAATGCCAAACAAAAGGTATTCGTAAACACTGTAAGACGTACGGTAATGAACGTGCGTTTTTAGCTGCAAAATCTATGAATGCTTTGTAGTTAAAATATTTGAAAATATAGTCAATTTTGAGGGCTTTTTGTGCCCTTTTGGTAAGTCATGTTTGTTGAAAGCGTGGCTTTTTTGAGTTTATTCCAAATCTGTAAAATTATGATAACAGGTGAAAAAGAATTTAGCGAAATTTTGAAAAACGCTATCACATTAGACGGGGAACGTGTGTTTGATTTATGGATGCAAGCTAAATGTGTCCATAATGAACGCGACAAAGAAATGATAAGTGAACTTGCAAAAGAAAATGGATATGTGGCTCACTTTAATTGTTTAGGGATGTTTTACTTTACATTACACTAAAATTATGAAAAAATTGATATTTGTTTTGTTACTATTGCCGGCACTAATTGCCTGTAATCAGGAAGAAATATGCGAAAAGCATGAAGTTACGATAGAATTGTACGATTTGGTAACAGATCAAGTAACCGCGTACGATATGGAGCTGAATACTGAGGTGGTTATAGACTACTCAAAAGATGTATTCAAAATGTCAAAGATGGACTTATATAGGGCGCAATATGCACACCCAGTTATGACTTTCTTATGGAGTAATGGTTCTTATTATTCACTGTAAATCGAACAACGATATGAAAAAGCGTAGCTTTCTATTATTTCCACTAAAATTTGTGGGGGTGATTTTTTGGATTGCATTTGTACCCCGTGAAGAATGGAGCGAATGTATGCCTAATTGGGTTAAAAAATTCGTAGAAAAAAGGGCATAATTAGCTAAAAGCGTAGCTCTCTTTATAATCAGCGAAGACAAAGTTATACGAATAGCCGGAACATTCCAGTTCGACTCTGGAGTGCCCACTAACAATAAAATAAACAGTATTATGGAATTAGATATAAATAATTTTTGGAATGCGTCTGTAGGTACTTTTGTGGAAATAGACAAAGTACCAAATACATTCACTCAATTTGCAAAAAGCGGTTCTTCTACTTATTACAAAAATAGCAAAGAAGATACTGTAGTACGAGTATCTGATCATTGGGGTAGTGGAATAAGGGAATGCAATTGGTATCTGAAAGGGTATGCAAGAAACAATTCTTTTTTATTCCCCAAATGGAATATGGGCAAAATTTGTATTGGTATTATTAAAATAAAAAAATTAACTGATATTCAAAACAAATAAAGGTATGAAAAATAAAATAGAAATTTCCAGTGAAAATAAGTTGAATCAATACGATTTGGCTTGCGGATATGTGCAACTTACAATATATGAAAGCAACAAGAAGCGAGTATACTTGAAACTATACCAGGACGGATGCTATCATGTAGAAGTTTTTGTGTATGATATAGTGGAGCCGCATAAGGGGTGTCTGGGGATAGAAACAGTCGAAGAATTGGTAATTTGTCATAACTATTTCTCTGGAAAAGATTGGAGATCAGATAGTTTAGTTAGTTGCCGTAAAAGGTATGCACGACTAAAAAGGGTTATAAAAAGGTATTTGGAATCAAGCGTCTTCAATAAGGCGTAGTTTTTTTAAAAATTGAACAAAATTATGGAAAAGTATTATGGAAATTTCAGCATAAATCATGGTTCAATATTTACATGTGTACCATATTTATTTACAAACAAAAGGGTTGCTAAAAAGGATATGAGAGAAATTGCATTAGGTTATGCAAGCCCAGGTGATACCGTACAGGTTGATATTGAAGATAAAAAGGGGGATTGCATCTATACGAAAACATATAACAAGAAATGATTATGGGAACATACGATATTTATTATTTTATGGATAATGTATATTATCTGCAAAAGGGATATTCATCTTTTAAGATGGCGAAAAAGATGTATGATGAAGATCTTAAGGGGTATATTAAATGTGGAGACAGGATATTGAAAAGATATAGGGGAAAATAATCATGACAAATAAAACATTAACAATAAACACAAACCTGTTTCCTATATTGGATCCGGGTTTGTATGAATCTTTAATAGGTCCAACTGAAATGGGCGAAAGATTTTGGGAACAATACGAAAGTTCTGATCCCAGATATGAAGACAATTCTTTTGTATATGAGGCTAATTTTGATTTTGACAAATACAAAGAGCTTGTTTTGGAAATTGCAAAAGAAATATTTGACGAAAATATGTTTGAAAAATACGGATTGAAACTTTCATTAGGCGAATATTATTCACCAAAAGAATACAACAATTCCACTGATTCGATTGATATAATTGTTGAATTTGTAAATGAAAAGCTTTTTAGAAAATCTTTAAAAAACTTAATTGAAGATTTTGTGGAGATTCCTAAAATGTGGAAAAGTTGTGATGGATTTGATTCATTTATGCCTCAATCAAAGAAAGATGTAATCAATATCTGTAATTGTCCAGATTATGAAGACGCGCAAGATATGGGGGCAATGTTAACTCTTTTAGCAATAAAAGATGAGTTTCTTGTGATTGATTATTCAGAAGGAGAAATGTCTTCATTACAGGAAGAATTTCAAGAAAGAGTTTATGAAGACATGTTATGCGGTGGTTATGATGAGTGTATCACACTGGCAACAATGATCCCCAGAGATTTGGCTAATTTGTATAATAACGATATTGTACTAAACGCTATATTCCACGGAATTGTTAAAGAAAAAGGAAGATTGTGGTCTGATACTGAAATGTTTTGGTTTTATAATAATTTGGGTGGTGACTCTTCTTTTACGGATAAAGAAAATGATGCATGCCAAATGTTATACTGGGCATCACAAATGGGATATAACGTAGACGATTTGATGGAAATGTCTGGAGAGGGTGAATTTTTGAAAGGATTGTATTACTGTAAAATATAATAATATGAGCGCAACAAATGAACAAATTGCCGACATGGTCTACAATATGCGTAGCCATTGTATGCAGCTTACAAATAGACATGATGAGGATGTTATTTTGTATGTAACTTATGATAAGGATACGAACGAATTCTATGCCGGCGATTGTACAAATTGTGGCGTAATGAAAGAATACTCAATACAATACGATCCAGATTTCACTTTAGATCAGAATCTGGAAGCGTTGGTAGAAGAAATTATGGAATCTGATAGATTTAATGAAGAATAATTATGGAAATAAAAATAATAAGTCCGGTAACTTCTGCCGAATATGAAAAAATAAAAATAGAAGATACAACATTGAACATAAATAATCACAATATTTATAATTTGGTTGAATCCGATGGTTGTCATGAATGTGATATATGTGATTTGTTTTCTGGGGACAGAATGGTAAATTGCATATATTGTGGTTTTTGTACCAGTGGAACTGTATTTAAAAGACAAAAATAATCATGGAAAAAAAGACAGCGATAAAGGCATTAAAAAACCATATCAAAAAAGATTATGATTTTTTGGAATTATGCAAAAACAAAAAAGCGTTTGAGTTAATTCTTGAAGACTTGATGTGGTATGTGGACGAAAGTTTTAGCGGATTTTTGTTAGATAAGGAATATCTTGATATTTCTTGGTTCCATATAGGAGGATATATATTTGATATGGATGAAATATATTCAGTATTTGCTAGTTATTTGGCTGAAAAAGTAGATGATGCAAAAGCTAAAGGCGTAACTTTTGAAAAGTATATTGACGATTTGTACGAAGGTAAAATAACAAAATAAAGACAATGAAAAAATTATATATCGTATTGGCAATGATTTGTGCCGGCAATATGAGTGTATTTGGACAACTGAAGCCAAAGATTGCAATATCTTATGAGTTGAGTCCATCATACGCTTTTGTTCAGTCTCAAACCATAACAACCTTTCCAATGCCCGGAGTAATTAATACAACTACTGGAGATGTGGTAATAAATTACAAGGAACCTCCTATTATGATTAAAAGTGGTCTGGAGTACCAATATAAGCGTGCTAGTATTTACTTTGATAATACGGTATATTGCAAAATGGCTGGTAATCCATTACCTGGTAACTTTTCTCCTCAACAGATAAGATTTGATGTTGGTCTAAAATACCAAATAGCAAAACATATCCAGTTTACTTACGAGCACATGTGTACGCATTCGGTTTGTGTGCAATCTACTGAAATGCCTACTACTAGAATGAATGGTAGCTATGACAAGTTTTGTATTAGTTACGGTTATTAAAAAATAGTATCATGAATGATCTTGAAAAAGTAGAAGAGATTCTTACAGATGTGAACAGAATATCTGCAAAGATTAATGATCAGATTTTCTTGCATAAGGAAGCTAATTATGAAAGAAAAACCTTAGTATGTTTGTATGAAGCAATACAAAATTTAAAATTTGATGTATTGACTGCTGAGAATAGACTTAAAAATTTGTATTCTCGAAGAGCACAAGAAGGATCTTCGGTGGAGAAAGAAAAAGTTGTAAAAATAATTAAAAAATTTTGATGATGCATAACTTACAATTTTTAAGTGAAATTGAGTCCGATATGGATTCGTTGGTTGTGAAGTTAAATGAAAGAATAAAATACCTTAAGAGTATTGGGAAGGAATATATATTTTTACTTGTTATTTGTAGTAATATAGAAAATACTAGAAATATTACATCTATTACTGAAGATAATTTGGTTGCGTCCGCAAGACAGGGTTTTTTAATAGAACAGGAAAAAGTATTGAGGTTGTATCGTTCGGACTTGAATGAATATTATTCAAAAGATTCAAGTGTTTTATTGATCAATATTAATTCTTTTAATCGTGAAGCTATGGTTGCTATAAGAAAATCAAAGACGGCTATTTTTATTGATGGAATTTCCGCTGATGATCAAAAAGTAATAAAAAATATAAGAAGAAGATCAAAAGACGATATTATTAGAATATCAATGACTAATTTTTATAATGTAAAAGATGAAAAAGATAACAAAAACATTTGAAGTCTTCGATATATCGGAGCTTTCAGAAGAAGCTTTAACAAAAGCTTATAATAATTGGCTTAAAGATTTGGATTATCGTGGAGAAGACCCGGAGAACACTTTGCAAGAATTTTCTAAGAGATTTGGAATTAGATGCCGTTATAATTATGACTCGTGTAGTCATGATTTTTCTTTTGATATAAAATTGCCATTTGAAACTGGTTATCAGAATGAAGATTTAGAGGGTGTTACAGGTGTTCGTCTTGCTACATATATTATTAATCATAATTGGAATGATTTATATGTTCCTAGAACAATTTTCCATACTTGTAAGGATGGGAAAAGAAGAAAAAGGATTAGTAAAATATTTGTAGTGCCCGACTGTCCATTGACTGGAATTACTTTTGATATGGATATACTACATTGTATATACAAATTCATAAAACATCCAATAGAAGGCGTTTCTTACAGGTCACTAATAAATGATTGTTTAGAAATGTTCTTTGAACAATGCGAAGCGGATTGCGAACAGGCTGAAAGTATGGAAGCATTCAAAGATCAATCTAACGATATGGAATGGGAATATTTGGAAGACGGAACATTATTTGAAGAATAGGAGGATTAATTATGGAATCAGAAGAAGAAAAGCAACAAGAAGCAAATAGGTGGAAATTTCAGACTAAATTTGATAGTTATGTTTTTACATTCATTGGTGGAATGTTTGTTGTTAGACTTGATGAAGAAGAAGTGCTATACATCGCTGAAAAACACAATATTGATGATTTGATAGAAGAAACTCTTCAAATTACTGAAAACTGCACATTAGTAAAAATTTATTAAAACAAAAATATTATGAAAAGAATTAAGAAATTTAGAGATGGCAACTCAATCAAAGTATTAAGTTGCTCAGGTATGCACATTATCAGATGCGAGGTTATACCGGTAAATTGTTGAGATATGTTGTATCCAATATCTTTGGTTATTGATACTGAAATACAAGCCGATAGTATGAAAGAAGCAATGGAAATTGCTGGTAAAATGAACGAAAGTGTAGCGTTAAAATATTTGGATTTTGATCGAAGTGGGGATTATGAAGAAGTAGTAAACGTATCCGTGCTTGACCCAGAATCCGATAGAACAGAAGTAATAAATTTTCCATAAAATAAATATTATGTTTTACAAAGTAAAAATACAAATAATAGGAACAATAGAAGCAAAAGATTTGACTGAATTGTGTCAAGGTGTAGCTCTTCTTCCTGAGAATATCGAAGAAGCTATAGGATGTTCGGATAATCTTCAGTTTTTAGAAACTAGACCTAATGGCTGTGTGAGTATTGTTGAGGTTGTTGAGGCTAACTGAAATAATAAAACATCATGGAAAAAGAAGATAACGAAAAATATGATAATTCCGAAGAAAGATATCGAGACTCAGAGGAAATTCTTAGAACTGTTAGAAGAGCTTACGAAAGTAATGATCCTATTATAAAACACGCCCTTGCGTATAGAATCGAGGAAACTAAAAAACGCAATAAAGATAGAGATCCTATTATTGATGATGAAGATGATGAACAATATTGGTGTGAAACATGTGGGTCACATAGCCATCAAAACGATCCAGACACTTCTTTTTGCTATGTGTGTAATACCGACAATTGGGAGCCGGAAAATTAGAATGAGGTAGTTTAAATTAAAATAATAAATTAACGAATAAAACACAATGAAAAAGTTAACAGTAAAAGTAAGAGAATTCTGTGGGGTACGTAATCAATTTACGGTAGAGACAGAAGATGGTTTGTATTTTCAAAGTTACCAGTCTGTAATAGTTTTCAAATCAAACCAGGGAAGTATTTTTATGGACAAAACCTACTGGGATTATTCAAAAACAACTTCTAAATATAGGAACAGGTTTTTGGATATGGACACAAAACAAATTAAACAAGCAATTGCCGTCGGAAGTATTCGGTTAATTGATTTAAATTAAAAATCATGGCTAAAAAATTGAATATATATGTATCCATGACAGATAAATGTATGTCTGGATGGGGGATGACTAAAGGACAAATAAGCAAATTTGTTATAGTTTGTCATTCATGGAAAGAAGCTGATTATGCGGAATACCAAGCTTTAAGAGCTTCAGAAATGAGTAGAGTTACGGTTTATAGAACTAAGCCGTATTTTGCTCCAAAAACTCATAATGTACAATTTGAAGAGGTAGAAGAAGCACCTAGATTTAATGCTGGGTGGCTTTATACGACTTCTCATTACCAAAATATTGACAGCTTTGTTAATCTGGAAGTAAAAGAAAGAAAAAATTACACATTCTCAATGGTTAAGGAGTGGGTTGAAAAGTATAAGATAAAACAAACTTCTTCTTTGATATGGGTAACAGATCGCAGATGGAAGGCTGCAAAATATAAGATGGATGCAAAAGATTGGAACAACGCTGAGGAAATATTCAACAAGAGTGATGATGATTTTGATGTTGAAGAAGTAAGTACTCTATATGGCGTAAAGATAGAAGAGAGTGCTGATGGTGATGGAGGATTCTTGTTTATGTTGTATTGATGGACCCATTCGATATTGAGGATCTAGTAAAAAAGGAGATTAATGTTAGACAGGCTATACTTAATCTCCTTAAGGATCGTTTTAAGAGCGGTTCTGTAGTGAGAGATATAAGTAATGGGAGAATGTATTTGATTGATTTAACTAGCCCCGCAAGCGTATTTGTGGGTGCTACGTTAGATGGGGAGGATATGCTGAGTGTAAAATGCGAATCTCCTTACAAAAATATAGTATATTTGAATTATTTGCACCTGGAAGTTGTATGTTCAGGTGGGGTTAGTAAAAGTAATTTTTATAAAGTTTGAATTATGGCAAAAATGAAAAGTAAAAAATTTAATGAAGGTTTTTGGCTTGCAGTCCAAGAATTTTGTGGAAATGGTTGCGGAAACGATATGGCATATATTGTAATTGCTAATGCTGGATTTACAAGGCTGGAATTTAAAAGAATGATTAATACCAGCAATTTCAAATGGGAACAGCTGCTTCCTATCATCAATGAAATTTTGAAAAGAGACGGGAAAAGGCGTCTGGTGTATCACGAAGACATTGAACAAGTAAAATAAAAATTGAAAACATGAAAAAATTAGTAGTTATTTCAGAAGAAGAATTGATGGACATTTATTCGTTATTGAATAGAGTTAAGGCTGGTGAAGACAAAAGCGAAGATATGGCTGTATGTTATCAAAAAGTGGGTAATATAGCCGACAATATATCACAGCAAATGGAGCCGCGCACATTACAAGCCGCACAAAAGCATGTTGCAGATTTGTTTAATGGATTAGAAGAAGGCGAAAAGCCGTTGCTATGCTTGCTGTATCCACTTATTATGGACTACACCCCAGAAAAGGATATAGATTTATTGGATCCAGATTACAAAGAACTGTTTAAGAAGTCTGGAATGAAAGTTATGGAAAATAGATTTAAACGCGCTATTGGCAAAGCTAAGAATGGAGATTCCAGTGAAATTGAAGGCTTTCTGGGAGAGCTTTTTGGAAAAGATTGAGCTATGGATCAAATAACAAAGATAGACTTTCTTATGAAAGTTACGGAAATTGATTCAACGGATATATTTGTTTCTTGCGAAACTATTAATGGTCCGGAGCCAAAGTTTGAAGTATGTAAAAAGGATTCCTTTTATTTGAATAATATTTTAGATAAATGTGATTTTTTCTATGAGTCTACTTTGGAATCTAGGAGTTCAGTTGCAGGGTTTTTTATCCAACGTGTTTCGGATAATCTTAGACCATCAAATATAATACAAGACGATAATTATATTCCCATGCTTAGAAAGATTTTTGGAATAAAGTCTCGTATTATTACGGCTTGTAGTAGAAACTACGGTCCTGGTTACGATGTTAATGTTTTATGGTTCGGTAAATAACTTAAAGCTTTGCTATCGGCATGACGGGCATTGTTTATGAAAAAATTTTTTAAATCAAATTGGAAAATAATCTGTTTTTGTGCAGTATTTTTTGGAGGTTTGTATTTTGTTCCGCGGTGTATTAAAAATGATATACAAATTATTAAGGCTGATTTTACAGTTTTGCCTTCGTATGTTCCAGAAACTCCGAAGCAAGAAGATTCGGTGTTCAATCAAATTTCAGATATTCAAATGGGATTTATAGTTTCAAAGCTTAATGCCAAGAACAATCATCATTTGAATAAGTCCTCAATCGTTAAGGATTATTTGAATAACAAAGATTGCTATCAATATCTGGATAGTGGTTACAAGTATCGCAATGTTGATTCAGTATTTGTTGCAAATCATATCGAATAATTATGAATAGAAAATTATTACTGGAAGCCTACAAAAGTCATGAAACTGAAATAAAATCGGTTTGTGATTGGCTTCAGATAGAAATGATGTATGAATTTGCAGAGACATTAAGACGAAGTGGGCATGTGTTAATGTTAAATGGAATACATGGAGATGTTTTTGTAGAAGTTGTGAGTTCCCATTATGCGTCTTTCTTTCGTATCTGTGCAATAGATGAAGAAACCGATGGTTATTCGGCTACTTCTGAAACAAAAGATGAAGAAGATTTTATAGCCACTTTCTTGGAAGCTTTGGCGGGTTATAAGAAAAAATTAGAAGAAAATGAAGTATATTGAGTATTTTAGAAATGCAACGGTTCATGAAATAGCCTCATCAAAAGGAAATTGGAATCGTTGCAGAGTTGAGATAGATGTTCCCTTGGTTAACGCTTTAAGGAGTGATGGAGTACTAAAGAGTTCTTATAAAAACAAGGAAGATGGAACCATCTATCATTTACATGAAAAATACAAAGAACGCAAAAAGGAATTTGGGTCATATGTTCACAGATTCCTTTTTGTTAAAGTTCATGGATTAGTTATGGGACTTGATCTAAATGATGTGGCGGATATTTATGATAGGCAGTTTGTGTCAAAAATAAAATCTGTTAATGTGTTTTCTATTGTAAAAGACATAACACCTCCATATGGAATGATTTTAGAAGATATAAGATTCAACATGGAACTGTTTCGTGGAAAGATCTCTGGAATTTCGGCATCGGAAAAAGAATACAAGAATCTTTTAATGAAATTGAATCGTGAATTTAGTGCTGTTAGACCGGTTAAACAAATAAATTGGAAAAGATATGAAGACATTTGAAGTAACACTTATGATAATTAGTGAAGATGATTTAGTGGATGAAGCTAGTGTAGTTTGTGCATTTGATAAATATGGACAAAAATCTCTTGACTGTATGTATGGAGAAGATGGAAGTGTTTACATAGACGATATAGAATCTGTAAAAGAAATATTATGATAAAATGTAGCGGTATAGGAATAATTCATGGAGTAGTTGGTCAAACTGAAAACATGAATAAAAAATGTGTGTTTAAATGTGTAGACACGATATATGGTGAAGATTCCAGTAAAAGCTTAGATTTACTTGTGGGTGGAAAAGATGGTTTAATATTTCATCCAGTGGCATGGAATGATGGAAATGGGTACGTTAAGTTGTTTTGGCGTAGACAGGACTTTGAAGATTGGAATACTTTCGGAGACACAAAGCCGACCGGTGCATTTGTAGATATTACTTTAGATCAATATTATGATGATGAGTTTGATTCAGAAATGAATGACTTGTTGCTTAAAATGTTTGTTGAAGTGAAGCATCCAGAAATACCACTATGTAAGTTGGCTGTTAAAAGTTTTCCTTTGATTGCTGATAGAATAAAGTTTTTGAAGGACCACAAGCTTACTGTTATTAATACACCAGTAAGAGAAGATACAAAGCCTGGAGATATTTCTTGGAAAGGAAACAAATATTTTGTTCAAATTGGGAGCGCGCATAATAAGGTTTCGTATTATTATCATGGATCCATAAGACCTGAAATGTGTGCTAAATGTGTAATTATTAATGATTTTTGGGCTTAATGATGTTGAATAGATTTTGAATTTTGTAATGGAAAATATTAGATAAGATGGATAAAAAAGAAATCGTTATACCAAGACACTCTTCTTTGAGTGTAGGATATCTTAATAGTCAAAGAAACAAAAGTAATTTTGGAAAAGTAGTTTCTGAATATTCCAGGGTGTATAATAACTGCATGAAAAATGAAAATTGCACTTTGGAGGCTCTGGAGTTGGAAAAATTTAAAGGATTGAATGCCGAACAATCGTTTTATCTTTACATGATAATAATGAATGAACAGTCTGGAGATTGCTTCTATAAGTCAGATGAAGCGATAAGTTTCCGGAATTTAGATCTTGATGGAGTTGAAGTAACCGATTTATTAGATTAAACAAGATGGAACAATACAATGTAATATGTACAGCTATTTTTAATAGAGAAATAACTGTAAGGGCTGAAAGTAAAGAAGAGGCTATGGATAAAGCTTCGGATGTTATTTCAGCAGAGTTTGATGAATGTGGTGCCGATTCTATTAGAAAGAATTGGGAATTTGGAGAAGCTACAGCGGATAGTGCTGAGCCTAGTGAAAAATGGGATGATTTTGACGATCACAGTAAAGATTAATAAAAATATTGATATGATAGAAAGAATGAGAAGTTTGCCATTTAAAGAGATATTTGAAATACAAAAAGCTTTAAATGGTTTAGATGATGAAAAACGTTTGTTGGAAGATATTATGTCTGATTACGTGGAGGCTTCAAAAAGGTCTTTACAGGCAGGTAAATGCTTTGTTTGTGGAGTAGGGAAAAACAAAACCTCTATTTTTATTAAGTCTGTAGATTATGGTGACCAAGAGAGTGATGAAGACGAAACATCGTATGTTGTTATTGTAGAAGACAAGGGAACTGAATCTACCAAAGAAGTTAGTGGATTAATAGAAATGTTAGAGTTATTTGAACAATATAATATGTATTAATATGAAACATACAAATTTTAGCACAAAGTTCGGTGAAATTCGTTCACAATTGCTGAGTGAATTAAAAACAGCGTTGAAAGCACATGGTGGAAAGATTGTATTTAAAGAAGTCACCCCGATATTAAGAAGCTCTGACTATTGCACCGAATTAGAAATATTGGTTTTAGCTTTAAGAGAATCTGGAGAGGTTGTTATCGAGAAAGCGGCACAGGATGTTGATGGAATTACATGTTGGGTTGAAGACAATGTACCAATAAATGACAAAATAGCCATAGAAGATATTGATGGAATATTTGAACTTATTCCGGAGACTGAAGAAGTAAAAAATGTGTCTGAAGAAGAATATTTTCCAGTATTGCTGTTTTCTAAAGACGATCTAAAACAAAAGAGGTTTATTACAGATGGCTTAACTTCAGGTAAATTAGCCGATATTGCTGCCGAAATTGGAGAAAAATATTGTAACAGTATGAATTACTGGGACGACATGATTGGAGTAGCTGAATCTCATAATATTCCCAGAAAAACGATTTTGGAAGCTTCCGATGAATGGTGGAATGATCTTTTGAATCATGAAAAACAAGATCTGTTTATAAAGCATGTCCCAGAACATCCGGACATCTGCTTGAATATGTGCCAAGCGTGGTGGGAGTCTCTCGTAGATGAGAATAAAGAAAGTTTGTATAACGAATACAATTATTGATCATGGAAAAGAAAGAGGTGGTAGTTTACCCTGGAGTAAATTATGGGGATTTTGTAAAATGTACTGAATGTGGAAAATTAATGCTCCTTCCATTAACTTCAGAAAGGTGTCCGGAATGTGGTGCTGAAGATGGTCAACTTGTATGGGCTAAGGGTAATGAAGCCAATGTAGACTTACAAGAAATGTATCTTCCAGATTTAATAAAGGATGGGTATAACCTCGTACATTCTGGGAAAGATTTAAAAATAACAGATTATCATTCAAAAGAGTTTATTGAAGAAGAAGGTTTAGTTGAATCCCCAATAAGCTTAAAAATGCAAGATATAATGGAGCAAATATCGGGAAGATAAGTTATTTTTATCTAAAACTGTATACGTTTATTCTAAATTATAATATATTTCCGTACTTTTGAAATTCATTAGTGCGGAAATATAATTTTGTCATTATGAAAACAAAAATATTAAAAATCAAAATAGCTGGAACAAAATACGATTCCAGGAGAAAACTTACCGATAAACAAAAGCAAAATGTGTTTTATTTGCATGACTTGGGGGCGAGTATAAGAAAGATCGCTGAAATCATGGGAGTAAGTGCTGCGGCAATACAACACATATTGAAACCTCCAGCTAAATCTAAAAAGATAGTTCATGATAATGAATACTGGAGGATTGCAAGGGCTAAAACTGCTCAAAAAAAACAATCACTGTACGAACAAGGAAAAATATAAAAGTTATGAATGACGAAAGAAGAGAAGATTTAAGTGAGGTAATTGATCAGTTACATGATGCAGCAGATGGGTTGGAGGAAGTTCAGAGTGCGGAACAAGACTCTTTAGATGAAATGCCGGACGGACTTCAGTCTGGTAAGGTTGGGGAAAAAATAGAAAGTAATATTAAACTTCTTGAAGTAGCATATCAGACCATCCAGGATGTTATTTCTACTATTTCCCCAATAGCGAGTAAAAAACGATCGAAACCTAAAACAAAAGATGGAAAATAAAATAGAAAATATTCTATTGAGTTTATTGTTTATTTTTTCTTCTATAGGAGCGTTTTATTTGATGGCTGAACTGGTAACCTTTACATGGCAACCTATTGATCTTAATAATGGATTGAGGGGTTGCTATGAGGCTCCAGGGCATAACGAAACATACCATGTTGCTGTATTCATTACCAGATTCCTATTTTCTATATTATTTATTATGGTTACAGCTATAACATTTAGCGTGAAAAAATATAGGAAAGATATTATTGTGGGTATGGATTATGTAGTAATAGCTATTGGGGGAATAATTTTAGGTGCTGTATATTACGCTTTAACTGGAATATTCATGTTGTTTTTGTATGTAGTAACATTAATTTTTAGCATATGAAGAAAAATAAAAAAGTATCAATAGAACCTTCAAACATGAGACAAACAATGGCTTCTTGGATGAGGTATTGGATGTTAAGTGACGAACTGTTTAATGAAAAGAAACCTGAAATATTTAACATTACAGATCTATCAGAAGACAGTGAATTTTTGGATGAAGCTAAATGTATTACTAAGGACTTAAAGTTAGACTGGGATCATCTTACTCACGATGAGAGCAATCGTATAATGCTTGCATTGCTTAGCTCTGACTTTATGTCTACTAAAAATGTGGAAAATGTAGATAATCTACAAATAAATATTACACTGAAGGCTGTAAGGGGAATGGATAGAGAAGATAGAATGGGTGTAAAATGTGAAGTAGGTAACAAACCAACTGATTGGAAATAATATGAAAAATAAAGATTACGAATCAAAGCTTTCTGATATTAGATGGAAATGTATGCAGGAAGAAAATTCTTTAAATCAAAAATTTGTAGAAGAAAATGCCATGTTTTCAGTAGGAGATATGGTTACTGAAAAATGGGGAGAGGGGACTGTTTCTATTGTAATTGAAAAAATAAGTTATTCAAAATTATCTTCTACTATACCGATTGTGAAGTATATTGGGGAAGTTTTGACCTGTGATTCCACCCCAGAAGTTAGTGGAAAATTAACTATTTATGAAAAAGATATAATATGACAAATGAAGAATACACCTTAGAGATTCTTGGAATATCCAGAATATCAAGAGAATTAAAACGCGATGTGGCTAAAAGATATATTGAAAGCAGGCCTCATTTAAATATTGGAGAAGTTGTAACAAGGGAAGACGATGAAGTGACTATAAAAATAACAAAAGTTACTTTTAGATCTATGTTTAGACCGTATCCTGAGTTGGTATATAAGGGGGTTGTTCTAAATAAAGATGGAATTCCCAGAAAAGATGGAAAAACAGATGTGGTATTTGAAAGCGAAATTTTAAAAATATAACTATGGGTTTATTTGGATTAGGAAGATGCCCAATACATGGATGCAAGTACGTGCTGGACACGGATGGGCTTGAATATTACAAGTATTGCCCTCAATGTAGTAGGGAAAACAAAAGAAAAAGAGAATCTGAAGAGCGTGAAGAGGAACTGGAAGATAAAAACAGAGAATTGGAGGAACGTATCAGAAAATTAGAAGAATCTAAAAAAGAATAAAATCATGAGAGTTACAAGATCAATGGCAGACGATGCCGCATTAGCGATGGCATGTAGTAAATACGATCAGAAAATTTCTGACGCTGAAAAGGAAGAGTTGAAATTAGGAGATGAACTTGTTGGAGTTTTGATTCCGAAAGATGTTATGGAATGCTTTGAAAAAAATAGAAGCTATTTCAAGTCTTCTTCCAGTATAAGCGCTGTATATGAAAACAGTGAAGGGTATAACCATTACACAAACATAGAATGCTCAATTGGATTACCCGGAAACCTTTATTACGATATAGATAAGAAGATTTGTGATCGTGCCGAAGCAATACAAACAAAAAAAAGGAAGTTGGAAAAAGAAAAGGAGAAGGTGAGATGTAGAATTTCAGATACTCTTTTTGCTCTTCGTACTGTAGCTAGAGTGGACAAAGAATTCCATGCAGCAATTAAGTTTCTTACAATTGAGGAAAAACAACTGCCGGCACTTAAAATTGATGACCTAATTAAAATGTTTGGAAAATGACACTAGAAAAATTTAAAAGTAGTTTGATTGGAACCGTTATAGATGTCGCCGAACATCCGGAAGAGGTTGAAAAAAGACTCCTAAAATTAGGAATTGAATTTGAACAAAAGGATACGGTTAGCGAAATGGAGTCGGATGAAAAATTCGGAGACACTGGATTTGTTGAATTTTTTAGACCAAAATTAGGTGTACCTACATTAGCCCAGAACTGTTACGTTTCTGAGTATAGAGATTCAGGGCTGGGAATTTCTAGCGTTGACTTCTTGAATGCTAATAGAGGTGTTGAATTTAATGATGGAGACTTTCTGATATTTGAAAATTTTGAGGAAACTGAAAGGTTTTTTGCTATCCTGAAGAAAGATTATGACGGACAATTCCCAGCTAATGTAATGACTTACGGAACTGTAAGTTTTTCAGAAAATGCAGAACCCGGACATAGGTCTGTTATAGGAAGTCATGAGTTAGGAACTTTCTTTGATGTGTTAAGAGAACCTTCTGATAGCGAAATAGAAGAAGCTATGAAAATATTTTTTGATGAAAATGGTAAGGTTTTTGATGAAAATAAAAAATGGGTTATTCCAGTGGAAGAGAAAAAGATTTCCATGAAATTAAAAAAAGAAGTAAATTCTTACAATATAACCAGAATGCTTCCATTTACAAAAGTGTTGGCTAAACTACAGAATGATGTAGATTGGAGGCTTGGGTTTTTTGATCACGCTGAAATTGTAAATGATAAAATGGTGTTTTATCTAGTTGGTGAATTTGGATGTGATCAATGTATTCCGTATTCCGGTAACGAAAAATTGTTTAAGTATCATGAAGGTATACTTATTAACCAATGAAGATGTCGCTAAGTTGTCTTCAATAGTAAAAATTCCCATACCTTTGCTTTCACAGCTTTATAGTATGGGGATGTTGAATTGGCAATTAGCAAGAGACAAATTGATCCTGAATGATTATCGTATCATTCGTAGGAAGTCAAAGTACACCTCAAAGCAAATTATTTTAGCTCTCATGAATCAGTACAATGTTTCCAGGAGTAAGGTAGAAGAAGTTGTGTATTTGAAGAGAGAGAAAAGGTTTTTTTGTTTGGAGTGCGGTGAGAAAATTGGTAAAACAGATAGCATAAAAAACGATGGATTATGTGACAAATGTTTGGCAAAAACTATCGAAAAAGTAAAATAGTTTTTAAAAAATAGGTGATTTATTTGTTAATTCAAATTTATTGCCTATTTTTGTCAAGTAATGGGAATAATCAGAACCAAAATAAAATTCTTTAAATCTACCAGGACTGGAAATCCGGTTGGATTCGTAACCTACAAAGATCATCATTTTGTAGGTGTACGTGAAGAAGACTCTTGTTTAAAAAGTGTTGTAATTGTTCCAAATTACTTAGTTTATCTGGTAGAGTTAGATTGTTTGTATGAAGTATCAATAACGCAATTGCCTAAAGATAATGGGTATGAGGTTGTGGAACTTGAAAAGGTTTTGTTTAAGGCTGAAATATCGCAAGAAATTGTCACCGGCAAAAAATATGGTGTTGTTGTAAAATATGGAAACAAAAAGATTAAGTGGGCTTATGGGGGAGTAAAATCTAAATCTATTGTAGGTTTAAAGATAGCCTCCTCTTTTGAAATAGCTGACAACTCTTTAGTTTTAGAAGAGTTTAATTGGCTTGTTGATGAGGTTTCAAAAAAAGCTCAAAAAGATGGTTTTGTAAGACACAAAAAGATACTGGATAGATGTCAGATATACCAACAGAGGGCATTATAACAGATGCCGCTCATTCAGAAAAAAATAAAAAAACAGAATATAGAGGTCTTATTTTACAGACCGGTAAAATGATTTTTTATGAGGATCTGGGATTTAAGACGGTAAATATTGGGGAGTTTTTGGCAGTAGTTGATGCCGCCAAGTATATCATAGAAAATGATTTTACTCCCAGGATAATATATACGGACAGTATGACTGCTATGACGTGGTTTAATAATAAATCTACAGCGTCTAAAAAGAAATGTAGATTACTTCAAAAGGCTGAGATATTCCTCAAATTACTTGCGGATGATATTTCTACAATCGAAGTAAGACATTGGGATAATCTGGGATGGGGAGAAAACCCAGCGGATTTCGGTAATAAATAAATGGGTTTTATATGTTTTAATAATACTTGATTCAAAGCATTGATGGTTAGACATAATAGTCAATGCTATTTTTAAAACGGTTGGGTAGCTCAGTTGGTAGAGCAAGTGGAGTAATTAACCCTGTGTCGCTAGTTCAAGTCTGGCTCCAACCACAACTTGTTTGACATATTTTTTTAATTTATTTGATTCTATTCGTTGTGAAACGCGTAGAATTTTTAGAAGGGCATTAGGTAATTTTGATAATTTTTCATAGTTTGTCTTTTTGGCACCTCAGTCTATAATTATTCTGGGGTGCTTTTTTAAATTTAAAATAAGAATAATGAAAATAGAAGATATTGAAATTGGAGATATAATGTACAGTTGTATTGTAGATCGTTGGGTAATTGCGAAGAAGTCTCGCAAAAACGTGTACATGGGTAATTGTGAATGCGCATCTAGTTGTCCATTTTGTTACTTGGGTATTAATTACTGTCCATTTGTAGGTTCAGAAATTTTTTTAAAAGCAATACCTATTTTAGAAATGGATAAAATAGAATTAATGAAAGTTGGAAGTGTTTTTATATCAAGTCATCAAATTTATATACTGATAAGGGGTACTTATTTGTATGAAGATTTGCTTGTTCCGGTTAAAATTGGGAGCACTGAAGATAAAAATAAAACTTATAAAACAAAACAAGATATGAAAGATGGAACAGTAAGGCTTTCTATAGAGAAAGCGAGAGAATATTACAATGGTAATGATTCCTCATTAAAAGAGATTGCACTTCAGGCTTATGACGAAAAGGATTTAGCTGAAGATTCGTGGTCAAAAAGATTCCTTGGAAAAAGGATGAGTGGTTATATAATGCAGAACGAAAATTTTGCAATAGAACAGATAAGTAATTCGGCTACGTTTTCTTGTAGTGGGTGGTTTAAAACTAGAGGACAAGCTGAATCTAGTCGTGCATATGCTAAGATTACCCAGTTAATGGCTGAAGAAGATTATAATGGTGCTTGGGTTCCGGATTGGGATTCTTTCGATTCCAAATATTGCATTGAAAGAAATAAAAATGAGATTGTTGGAACCGATCGTGCAGCAGCGGTTAGTAAGTTGGCTTTCAAAAATGAAGAAGTAAGAGATAGGTTCTTGAATAATTTTAATTACTTGCTAAAACAATATTTTGAAATAGACTGAGCATGGAAAGAAAAGTTGGAGAAGTTTTTAAATATAAGAATGTCACCCTTCAGGTTATTAAAGAAGCTGGATGTAAAAAATGCTTTTTTAAAGGCATGAAAAGATCAGATTGCCACTCAAAAGAAAAACATTCCTTAACTGGATACTGTAGTTTTAGGGAGAGGAAAGATAGTGCTGATGTACAATTTATAAAAATTGATAATATGGAAGAAGAAACAAGAAATTTACAAGTAACTCTTTCAATGGCTAAAGAATGGTTCGATGGAAAGGACAAAAATCTAAAAAGGTTAGCCATTATTGCTTTTCCAGATTTGTATCATGACTCCACAAAAACATGGGAAGATATACTAAAAAACAAAGCATTAATTCCAGATGAAGCGTGTTACATAGATGCGTGTGGGGAAATTAACCTTTTTGGAGGAAGTTTTTTGCGTAATGAGCGTGATAAAAACACGTGTTCATCTGAGAGGGTTGCAAAGATGGAAATTGCAATTTCAAAGATAAGCTTGTTAATGCCTTATTATGGTGGAATGATTACAGATGAAGAATGGAATATCCCTTATTGTTCTTATTCTATAACGTGTGGATACAAAGAAATGAACATTGTGCGTTCTAGCTGTAGGGAATATTTAGCTTTTCACGAAGAACACCAAGCTGAAGAGTTTATTGATAACAACAAGAGACTTCTTAAAGATTATTTTATGCTTGATTGATCATGATAAGTTGGATAATTTCAGGTATGGAATATATGTCGAATAATACTGAAGTGATATTCGCATGGGTTCTCCTAATTTTTGGAGTGGTTACGGCAATTTGTCTAATATTGATGATTTATTACGGAATACAAGTATTGTGGTATAATTTTTTCAAATAATATTAATAATATACAGTACGCGCAGTAATATAGATTAAATTATAATCGCATAATCTTGGAGTAGAATTATGTTTTGGTATTAAAGGTAGCGTGTACTGTATTTTTACATTTTAAATAATATGGAAACAAAATCAGTTAGGGTTGATACTCCAAAAATGGATTCAAAAATTCAGGAGATGTCTTTAAAGGGGTTTAATTTAATCAGTACAACAGTTATACCGGCTACTGGAAGTATCCCAGACGGACATGGTGGAGATTACGGAGATAATGAAAAAGTGTTGCTAATATTCCAAAAATAAAAATATGGAAAGAAGAATTGGAGAAAAATTTGAAGACAATGGGGATCGTTTAGTAGTTATTAGAGGAGGAAAATGTAACAATTGCTACTACTACTTTAATGGTTGTACTGATCATAGTGTTAGAGGTGAGTGCTCCAGACTTAGAAGAGAAAAAAGTATGGAAGGTGTAATTTTTAAACAAATAAAAGAAGATATGGACGAAACAAAAATTAGAAGTGCAATTAGAGTGTATCCGGAACAAGTTCAGGAAAACATGAAAGATGTTATTGTAAAAACAGTAACAGAGTTTGGAAAACCGGTTACGTATGTGACGATAAAAATGAAAAATGGATTTACTATTCGCGAGTCTACTACATGTGTGGATCCAGACAATTATGATGAAGAGGTTGGAAAGAAAATCTGTCTTAAAAAGATTGAAGATAAGATTTGGTGGTTACTTGGATACCAACTTCAAAGCTTTATAAAAAACGATCCTAACCCTAATGATGGAAGAAAGATTGGCGTCCTTATTGTTAATGGGGATAAACTTGTTGGCTTGTGGATGAAGTTTGACAAATTATGGGAACAATTTTCTGAAGAATTAAACTCTGATATGGCCTTCCCAGGTAAGTTGAAGTTCTTTCAAAATTTAAAGGAGGAAAACGATATTCGTGGAGAAATAGCTGTTAAGTATTTTGATACATACAAAGAAGCTTCTGAGTATGATCCCAAAAAGGATATGCAAGTACCTTTCCCTAATGAGAAATGTTATTATGCGATGGGAGAAATAGATGCATAAAAATATTTGTGATTTTATTTGCAGATTAAAAAATAAGGCGTATATTTGCATAACTCTTTTTTAAGGTTAGTAAAGTAATTAGTATTCATTAATTTTTTAAGGAGTAAAAGTAGACTGTTGCGACCAGTTCTTTTACTCCTTTTTTAAAAACTGGAGAGTAACCTGTAATTGGCAGCAGCGAAGACTGTAAATCTTCTCTTTAATTAGACTGTAGGTTCGAGTCCTACCTCCCCAACTAATAGTTCGTTGATATATTATTGAAAGACGTATGGACCGGAAGGCAGAAGTCCGCACCTCCACCAGATTCAGATAACCGCTAACCAGCCGCGAAAGTGCTGTAAATAAGAAGTACCTATCTGAGAAATAGGTTGCAGATTTGACCACTGTATAAAGTAACTGGAAGGATGTTACAAAAATTCTTCTTCTTGTTTAATTTAAAATTGGGGGTGAATAGTTTTGACAGCGTTGAGTTAGGTAATATTGAGAGCTATTAAAGTCAGAAATGACAAAAAATTGATTTCTATGGTTCAACCGGTCATGAGAATGGCTGCCTGAACACGCAAGAGGGACGCGAAAGTTCCCTCACATGGTTGAGTAGTTTAATGATGGAATAGCTAGTAATTGATGTGAGTGCGCCAAGATAACATTAATTAGATTCTGCTGGATCCGGTTTGATTCCGGACTCAACCAACCTTGCTTCCGTAGCTCAGTGGTTAGAGCGTTTGCCTGTTAAGCAAAGGGTCGGCAGTCCGAATCTGTCTGGAAGCGCAAACAAATGACCTGGCATATTCCAGGATATAAATAAATATATAGATATGTATACATTAAGAATTATTGAAAACACAAGATCAAACGAAACAGAGAGGTTTGATAGTGTAATTGAAAACTTTGAATTGGGTTGTTCTTATTCCAGAATTCAAAAAAACAAAACTAAAGAGTTTGATATTTTGATGAAAGAGGAATATCCAAATGTTGACGACACAAACATAGACTCCATTATATTTGGAGAAAATGGTAAGAAATTCTTTATTGAGGCTTTTTCTCCTTTAAAAGAATACACTTATTTTATCATGTCGGATAATGGAAATACTTTAGAAAGATTATGATATAACCCGTGAGGGGTCTTCGACTAATAATTGTTTTTCATTAGTGTATAAAGTTAATGTTTAAAATTTCAAGCCCGGAAGTGTCCGGGCAACCAGAAGGATGGTGTAGTGGTAGCACAATAGGCTTTGGTCCTATTAGTTTAAGTTCGATTCTTAATCCTCCTACAAATAGAAGAGTGGCGGAAAAGTAGACGCAGCAGCTTTGAAATAAAGGCGATTGAAGGAACTAAAAAGGTATTGGTTGCAAATGAAAGTATCCTCCCAATATTGTTCCGAAGTAGCGAAGAGGGAAGTAAGGCGCGCGATGTAACAGTCGAGCAACTACGGAAGAATAAGCTAAAACTGACGTAGAGTAAAGCAATAAGGGCACCTCATCCAGGACAAGTTGATTCCTGGCTCTTCTATGATATAAATACTGGCTCGGCATATATCTGTGGCTTTAAATAGTCAAGTAAGTTGAATCTGATCAATTCATAAGCCGAGCCTTATTTTGAAACAAACAAATAATTACAATATGGATGAAGCAAAAGATGTTACCAATAAAGAGACAATAGATGCTCTTTATAAATCAGGACAAAGACCTGATAAGTTTAGGTGCTTAGAGTTGTCAATAGCAGCTTTGGAAAAAGTAAAAGGGATAAAAGAATCTGATCCAGTTGAATTAGCTGAAAGGTTCTTTAAATTCGTAAGTGGAGAAAGTCCTACCAAAAAATAATTTTTTACCTTTAGATGTTAAACTTAGGGGGAGTGTAAAAGCTCCTCCTTTTAATTTTACTAAAATGAAACAAAATTTAGATTCAGAATTTCATGTAGGAGATCGCGTTAAAATTATCCACAACGATCTCGAACCCCAGTATGAAGGAAAAACTGGAAAGGTTAAAAAAGTGTATCCATCATTCACATTAAAGGACGTTGGGTATCGAGTGGAGGTTGAGGAGAAGACTATTAAGGGAATAGCTACTTCTGGAAGCATTCAAAAAGTTTAAATAACTTAAAATATATACTGTCGAATAGTTATTTAGATAAAAAGTAATACATTTGTATCAGAGTTTTCTAAAATTAATATTTAATCAAAATGAAAAAGTTTTTATTGATCGCCTTTTTAGGCATCTTTTCATTTACATGCATGTCTGCCGGAGGGTTACCGAAACAGAATCAACAATCTACAGGTATCGTTAATGTAATAAATGAAAATTCCCCGGTGCTCCAGTTACAAACCCTTAACACTTACCAAAGGATAAGTACGCCAACCATTTCCAGCGCGGTTCTGAATGAACTAATAACGCAGGAGCTTATTTCTCCACTACCTAAAAAATATACTCTTACAGCTAACAAATACGCATATCAGTTAGGTTCTGTGGATATTACTTATGACGAATACATTTTTTTAATACAGCAGTTACAGGAACTCAGCAAAATGGACTTAATTATACAGACTTATGGTCACAGTTCTAAATATAGTTCTTTTACGTAACGCAAATTTATCTCGGTAGATTTACTTTAATCACTGGATATAGGACCCAGTAAGATTAAGTGATCATATAAATTCGCAAGCACCCGGTAAATTATCTCAGCAAAGAAAGGAACCGGGTGCTTATTTTTTTCGGACGAGTGGTGCAATTGGAAGACATACCTATTGAATAGGCGGACTAATATAGCTAGCTGAATAAATCCATTCCCTGGTTCGATTCCAGGCTCGTCCACAATTTAAATTATACAACATGAAAAAATTAATATTTCTAAGTACTTTATTTGTACTATTGATTTCTTGCCAACCCAAAGACACTCACACAAAACATATTTATGAATATAGTATTTATAATGGTGGAGTTGCTATTAGTCATAAGATTATCCATACTGATTATGAATTAAAGATTGAAACATCAAGCAGAGGGTCTAGACAATTAATATCAAATCAATACCATGAACTTTACGAGGATACAAATAGTACTATAGTAATGAATCAAATAAAATAATATTATGGGAATATTTTTAATTATCGTGATAGTGTCGAGTGTGAGTCTTTTTGTATTAATTATATTTAGTAGTTGCAAAAAAGTACACTTTGCGGAAAGTTTTGGAGAAACTGGGTATGCACATGAGGTATGGCTTGATTTAGTGAATTGTAAAATGGAAATTGAAAAAGAAGAGTCTAGGTTAGATAATTTAGATTTAGCTAAACCTGGAGATTGTTATAGGTATAAGAACGAAAATAAATATTTTGTGTGTATGAGGATTTTGTCATTAACAGAAAATGGTGAAATTGTTATTGTTCGATTCTATATCGTAAGTGATCCAGATGAAGAGTTGAACATAAAATACATTCTTAAACAAGAAGTTTTAGGGAAAATATATGTCAATAAAATTATAGAATCTTCTATTAAAATAAGCGAAGAATCGTTTAATATTAAATTTAGGTGGTTTATAAATTCAGCTAGACTTAGAAGTTATCCAGTAGAATTTGGTAAAATTTAATAGCAATGAAAAAGATAAGATATTCGATAAGTAAGTCTGGAGTTTCAATCACCAGGTGTAAATATAGGGATAATCTAAAATATATTGATGATTACAGGTTTCCGGAATTACCTAAGTTTATTATGGTTGGTGGAAAAACATGTAGAAATTGCAGATATAATACCGGTTCTAATGCAAACAAACACTTCGTAAAGTGTAATTATAGGAAGATGTATGAAGACGATGGCTTTCCATGGGGTTGGCTACTGGGAATAGTCATTTTCTTTTTATCTATTTCTATTGCGATAAACACATCCATAAAAGAGGGGCAAAAAATACAATACAAATGTCTTGTACATTATGTAGATGGCGGCAATAAAGTAGTGGAAATAATATCCGTAACGCCTCCAGAAGTTGGGTTTTCTGAAAATAGTGGGTATTATTTAGGATATAACATTTGCGATAAAATATATTCGGTATCAAGAGTAGAAATTTTGGAAAAAGATTCTGTAAAATGAATATTATGGATAAGGAAGATAGATTTAGATTTGTAGCCACTTCAGGGGTAGGAGGAGATTGTACTTCAAATTACAGGGTGAAGTTTTTTGGGCACATGACATTAGCTCAGATGTTAGATGAAATAATTTCCGAAAGATCAAATGAATGGGGTGATGTTAAGTATGTGGATGATAAGGATGTTGATCATTTCTTATTTGAATATAGGCATGGAGATATTATCAAAAAGAGTGAGGAATATGAAAAATATAAAGATCAATTGATAAAAGATATAACAGCCAATGGTGGTTGGAGTTGTATGTGCTATCGAGTTTTTTTTAATTATAGAGAAGTTTAAATTTTAAAATAAATATCATGAAAAAAGAAAATAATAAAATTTCGTATGACAAATTTGGGAATAAGGCAAATCCAAACGTTTCTCTTGTTCCATTTTGTTTTTTAGATGGATGTGGAAGAATAGCTAAAGAACGTTCTGAGCAATTATTAAAGCATCATTGGTCTATTTCGGAGGATAGATTTTATGGCCATGAGGAATTAGTTTCGGCTGCCAAGTTCTGTCTTACATTAAACGAAAAGGATTACCCTCATTCGTGGGGGAATTGGTGGTTTAATAAAGTTATGGCTAAAAACAAGAGAATGACATCTACCGAATTTAGAGAAGAAATGCTGGCTATTTCTGGGGCATTGTGTGCAGCCGAAATTGATAGGCTGGAGTTTATCAGGAAGCAAACAGAAGAGAACAATGTATTATAAGCATCCAGAAGCCTTATCTACTGATTACAGGATAGTTAAAATTAAAACTGGGCAATTCAGAGTAGATTATAGAAAGAGGCTGTTAGGAATTTGTTGGTATGACAAGAATCTTAGGAGAGTTGATAAGGTTGATTGTGATGGGATTTGTATTCCCACAATATTAAAATTCTCAATACGATGGAAGCCTCTTCTTTTTGATAATTATTTAGATGCGGTAAAATATAGGATCCAGATATGAAATTAATAGACACATTAAAGAAGTGGCCGCCAATAAAATTATCAAAAAATATTATTGATGGACTTGAAAATTTTGATCCTGAAAAGTATAGGCTTACAACCAAACGTATAATAAAACTTACTAAAAACAAACATCATAGTGAGTGCACAAAAGAGGTTGTTGAAGTTATCAGAAAGGAGTTAGTTATAAATAAATTTCCAAGAAAAAAGAAAAAGGAGATTTTGTCTAAATTGAGAACAGGTAATTATATGGTAGCAATTATAACATGAAAACAAATGGCAAATAAAGCATTAACAGTCGGAGAGCTTATAGATGAACTTCTAAAACACCCTATGGACGCTCCAGTTTGGGTAGATACTGAACTTGGCACAGCAAACATTACAAGTGTGTGTCTTTATGAAGATAGTGTAGTAATGCTCTGGGCGGAAAGAAATTGATTATGGAAGAGTTTGAGATTGAAGAATATTTGAAAACAATTGGAGTAAATTTTACCCTAAATGGTGGAAACGAAAAATCTATTATTCAAATAGGAATGGTAGAAATACCTGTATGGTATATTACATGTCCTATTTGTCATGAAAGATTGGATGTTTACATAACTCCAGTAATTAAGAGCATATACCGCATTTCTTTAAGAGGGGAATTGAGACAACAATTTCATTCTTCTAAAAAAGATGGATCCTCTTATATAGATCACTTTAATGGATTTATGTGGTGTAAGCACAGATGTTTAGGTAAGCCCATAGAGGTTCAGATAAGTAATATATTTCCTAATCCAGTAACGGAAGAGGATAAAAAAGACATACAAAGAATTCAAAACGAATTGTACAATCATGAACGATCTTATTAAAATTACAAATATCGAAACCTTAAAGGTTGGAGATAAAATAACAAGAATAGATTCAGAAGACCTTAGGGTTTATGAAGTTATAGCTTTTGATGATAAGTTGCATCATTATGTTTATTTAATTGATGTAGTTACCCGAGAGCCTATAAGGATTTATACTGGTAATATAAATAAACCTATTAGTATATCTGGTGAGTGGTATTGGGGGGCTGATGCGGAGTTCTCCGTAAAAAGACAAATAGAACTCATGAAGCTGAAAGTTTTAAGAAGAGAGTCTTACCTTGGTACTATAAGAATAGGAGAAAAAACTATTAAATTCCAGTGACGATGATTGAAGATACATTAACTGGAAGCCAAATGGAAGATCTAATAAAATTAGGAATTCCTGTCAGACATGAAGGCAGTTTAATTTTTTTGTTTACTTCAAAGAATCTTTGGAATTTACTGAACGAAACATTGAAGCATGTAGAAGAATTGAATCCAAATATGAAATTTGCTATTAATGTGAGTAGAGGAGATGTGGGTGCCGAACAATGGATTGGTCGTAATCAATATCACCCATTAGTAAATTACACAGCTTCATTGCTTGTAAGAATTAAAAATTGTGATGTTGAAAAAGATGTATTTACAGAGGTGTCAGAAAATTATATGGAATCTCTGTTTTTTCTTATTTGTGAGATGGCTAAAGCTGGAATGATGAATTTTTTAAAAGAAAATAAATAATATATGGGAGCATTCATATGTAGGCAGCCTAACGGTTTGCTTTGTAGATTTTCTACAGTAGTTGACACTATTACGGATTACAACTTAACAGAACAGCAGTACATAAAGATGTGTGCTAAGGGAAATATCGGGGAAGCTGGAGCTATTGACATAATCAAACATCATCTTCAGCCATTCTCAGAAGTAAAAGATCATTTCATAAACAGCAACATGACTAAAAAGGAGTTTAATGAAATATTGAAAGATATGGAATTATATACTTTAAAATTTACCAAGAAAGAACTTGAAAAAGTGATAAATGGTATAGATTCGTATTCTTCCAGTTGTGATGGGGTTGGCGATGAAGAAGTAAGTGGAGAAATGCATAAGTGTGTTGATGCGTTTGATAAGGCCTTAAGAAAAATAGGAATTAAAAGACATTTCAAATGAAAAAATGCAAAGATTGTGTTTATTGCGAGATGGCTAAAAATGGGATGATGAATTTTTTAAAGGAGTAATAAAATTATGAGTAAATTTATAGAAGTACTTAATAAAAATAACAGTAAGGAATTTATTAATGTTTTTTATATAATTCGTATGTTTGAAGAAGAGGATGTGGGTACAACGTCAAATAACCGTGGAAAATATGTATCATTTACACGTGTATCTATACATGTAAGAGACACACAATTTCTTTATCATGTCAATATGGAGATGGGTAGTTTTTTAAAAATGATAATCAACACTCCAGATTTATGAAATTTAAAAACATTTAAAATGAAAAAATGTAAAGATTGTATTTATTGCGAAGGAGAAGTTTATGGATATTCTGGATGCCATCCTCGTGTAAATAAGAAATATAGATGCCAAATAAACCGTTTTGTTCCTCCAATTATTCATTTAAATAATTGGGCATGTGGTAAATTTGAACAAAAGAAAAAATGATTAACTTAATAAATAAAACATTATGTGGTTAAGAAGAGATGAGGATGGTAACTTAAAATTATATCTGAATATTCCTTGGGACGAAGAACGTTATTCGGGTACAGAGTTATGTAGTTTACCTATGAACCTATACCCTGAAGTAACTTTAGAAAATAGTCCAGTAGAAATTGAACTTAAAATAAAAGAGAATGATAGTTCAGAAATTACAGACACATTTGAATGATAACAAAAAATGTAAAAGTTGTTCATTTTGTAATGGTACTTTGAATTATGGATATTCGATGGTAAGGAAAAATAAAAGATACAATTGTATTATTAAACCAAGCCATATGTCAATTATTCATTTAAACGATTCAGCTTGCAGTAATTTTAAGCAAAAGGAAAATGAAAATACAAAAGATAGTAGTTGGTGATTCTGGAAGAGTTAGAGCGTACGAGGTTGGTGTAGACAAAGTAACAGCAATAGAACTATCCAGGAGATGTGCTGGCAGTGAAGTAATAGGAGAAGATTATTTGGTGATGAAGAAGGGTAGGATTCAAAAAAGAATTCACGCTATAGAATGGAGAGAAGGAAAAAGGTATCATAAGGTAGATGTAACACGTAAATAAAAATAATCATGAAAATAGAAAACATTGAAAAAGGATCTAAATTGTTTAAAGATCTTGAAGATATAAACGCTATATTGGAAAAATATCAATTTGGGGCAAACGGAAAATATCATTTTACATTTAGTGAAGATGGGCTTATGGGTAAAATTATACAGGTTCCACGCTCAGTATATAAGGATTTTATTAAGAGTCTTTATGAGAATAAGGAAAAAATAGAAAATCAAATAAGAGAATTATGAAAAATATTACAGAGAAGTATTACGGTAAAAGTAGGAATGAAGTTCAACCTCTTATAATGAAAAAGTATAATTTACTCCAGAAAGATTGGGACAGGTTGACTTTTTTGTGGTATTACTATGGTATGATAGGGGTAGATCATATTGACAAAAGATCTAAACCTAATCATTATTTTCTCCAGGGTATACTTGAACATTGCATTATCGAGTGGCATGTTTGGGGAAAGGACATGAATCCTGAACTTATTGAGATATTCAGAAAAGAGTTTCCTCAACTTATGACTAATGATTTAGAATTTGATCTAGGATAATTATGAAAACTAGAGCGTTAAAAACGAGAAATGGAAACATACTTTATGGGTACGAGTTCACTTTAGATAGTGGAAGGAAAATAAAGCTATCAAATAGAGGATCTGATTCCGCTATACCTATTGGATGTATGCTTGAATTAACAAAAGATTTTTGTTCGTTTGGCATATGGATGAGTAAAGAAGAGATATTAGAAATTGCCAGTAAAATGGTTGAATTGACTGAATGTTGCGAAGAAAATAAAGGATAATATGAAATGTAAATTAGATTACGATTGCCGCGAATGTCCATATAATCATTCATGTGGATATGAAAAGAAAAAGTATTTTAACTGGCTTCCCATTGCAATAATTGGATGGGTATTATTTTGTATTTTTCTTTTATTTACTGGAGTATTTAGAAATTAATTAACTAATAAATAAGAATTATGTCAAAAGAAATGCAATGTGTAATATTTATTGTGGTATATTTTTCAGGGATAGCTTTAAATTTTAAAGTTCTAAATGTTGGAAGAAAGTATAAATTTCCACAACCAAAAAGGGATAAGGATGGATATTGGAATGAAGTTGGGGAATATAAGGATTTTGGATTTATGTTAGCAACAGCATCTTCGTGGATTGGAGTATTTTTCAAAATACTTTGTGATTACAAAATGTTCATTAATTTAATAAAAGTACAATGGAAAAAGAAACACGCATAAAGAAAACCATAAAAATGGACATAACAAAAGGAATTCCATTTACAACAGATTGTTGCGGAAAGGAAGATTTGGACTTTAATATAATAAGTGTAGATACTAGATATTGGAGAGATATGACTGCAATGTGTACATTTAGACTATTGAGTAATCAAGATTCGGAAAGGTGGCTCCCAGATGGTACTAGGGCCGATATTTGTAATGAGGGAGTTGATCTTCTTGAAAGCGGATATATCTCAGGGAATAACAAAGAAGAAACTCAGCAAAATGTTAGGAACTGGATAAATAAAAATATTTTAAAAGTTATGAAAATGGCTATTAAAAAAATGGAAGATGGGATTTAGATGTATCAGGTGTGGAAAAGATTTTGGCCATGACAAGAAAGCTTTGGAGAGACATTTCCAAGAATCCGCAGATTGCAGTGTAATAAAAGATCTAACACTAACGGGAATTGATGGCATTAAGAAAGTAAAACATACCTCATCTCATAAAAATTACGAGAATATCTCAGAAAATCACCGTTGGATTAAACAAAATATTATTTCCAATGATGATGGTTGGGATTCCGTTGTTTGTTCTAGGTGTGGAATTAAAGCAAAAAGACATTTTAGTGATTTTAAATTTGACATGAGAAGTTCAATGAATAAAATAGAAAATTGTACAGATGATAAATAACGACATAGAATTAATATACGTAGACTTGTTTTGCGGAGCCGGTGGAACAAGTACTGGAGTAGAAGAGGCTGTAATTAATGGAAAGAAATGTGCCAAGGTGGTAATATGTGTAAATCATGACAAAAACGCTATAATAAGCCATCTACAAAATCATCCAGATACTCTTCATTTTACTGAAGACATTAGAGTTTTAGCTTTGATGAGACTCCGGGTGTATTTAAATCAATGTCGATTAATGTATCCAAATGCCAGGGTTGTGCTATGGGCAAGTCTGGAATGTACTAATTTCAGTAAGGCTAAGGGCGGCCAACCACGCGATGCGGATAGCAGAACCTTGGCAGATCATCTGTTCAGATACATAGAAGCAATTAATCCGGACTACATTCAGATAGAAAATGTTGAAGAATTTATGGGTTGGGGCGACATGGACGATAAGGGGCACCCTATTTCAAAAGATAAGGGTCGTCTTTACGACTTATGGGTTAAAAAGGTAAAGAAGTACGGTTACAATTTTGATCACCGTATATTGAATGCAGCGGACTATGGAGCCTATACAACTAGAAAAAGATTTTTTGGAATATTCGCAAAATATGGCTATCCAATAATATTTCCACAAACAACATACTCAAAGAAAACTGATAAAAAATCTTCTTTAAAACCATGGAAGCCTGTGAAAGATGTATTAGATTTTTCAGATGAAGGGAATTCTATATTTTCCAGAAAGAAGCCGTTGGTAGAACATACCCTGGAAAGAATATATGCTGGGCTGATAAAGTTTGTTGCCGGCGGTAAAGATTCTTTTATTCAGCAACGTAATTCAGGGCCTGGTAAAAGCAGAGTACTTTCAATAGATCGTCCAGCAAGAACGGTTACTACTACCGGTGGTAATATGGAGTTGGTAAAAACATGTTTTCTTTCAAAGCAATTCTCTGGAGCACCAGGTAGTAAAAATATTTCAGTTAATGGTCCAGCAGGTGCTATAACTACAATAGATCACCATGCGTTTATTTCTACGTATTATGGACATGGAACAAATCAATCATTAAGATTACCATCGCCAACCGTTCTAACAAAAGATAGGCTTTCACTTGTTCGTCCTTTCTTTGCTAATTATTATTCTGGAGGCGGACAACTTGGCAGTGTTTTGGAACCATGTGCGGCAGTTCTTACAAATCCCAAACAAAGATTGGTTAATCCGGTATTTATTGATCAACAATTTGGTAAAAGCAAACCTACCTCAATCAATAAACCTGTAGGATGCGTTACCACAAATCCCAAATATGCAGTAGTAAGTTGCAAACCATGGATTATGGACACAAGTTTTAAAAATATAGGAAGTTCTATTGATAAACCTTCAAATGTAATAACAGCAAATAGAAAATGGCATTATCTTATGAATCCTCAGTTCAATAGTGCTGGTGGAAGTATAGACAAACCATGTTTTACTCTTATTGCTAGAATGGATAAGATGCCACCTTATCTAATAGCTCCACAGAACGGTGTGAATGCTATAACTGTACTTGACACTGATTCTCCTATGACTGTAAAAATAAAGCAGTTTATGATCATGTATGGGATAATTGATATAAAAATGAGAATGTTGAAAATTCCAGAGTTGAAAAAGATAATGGGGTTCCCTGAAGACTACAAGTTGATAGGAACCCAAGCTGAACAAAAGAAATTTATCGGTAACGCTGTAGAGGTTAATATGGCTAAAGTTTTGTGTGAATCATTGTGCAATAAACTTTTAAAAGAAAAACAATATGCGTAGAGCTGACGATTACGAAGATCATGAGGAAGATACCTGTACAAAGTGTGAAATTCTTGGATATTCTACTCAAACAATACACATGTCTCCCGAACAAGTGAGAAAACTTGTCATTGAATTTCAGAAATTAGAACTGAAAGAGGGATTAAATAGAAGGCAAAGAGAACTGGAAGAGTTTGCAAGAATTGAAAATGAAAGATACGAGAAGCTTTTAAAGGAAGCAGAAAAAGAGGCTAGAAAATTAAGGAAAAAAGTAACATTTAACATATATCAGAATTATTTTTGGAAAAGAAAACAGTACATTTGCAAAGGTCACATAGAAAGACCCAGAATAAAGCCAAGAAATAATATAAGAAGTAATGGAAATAAAGGTCAAATTTAGAGGAAAAGATAAAACCGGTATCTGGAGATTTGGTGATTTTACTCACTCTCAGGGTATCGGAGAAGACGGAAAACTTCATCCAAGAATATTGATTGGGGGGTACGAAGTTAATAACCGTACTATTGGAAGAATGCTTGCAGAATCTATTCCAAACAATTACGAACTATGGGAAGGATTTGAAATATATAATGGAGATATAGTAAAATTTTTGGATTTTTCAGACTCGTATTTTTCAAAAGAAAAATCTGAATTTGAGATGTGTTGTTCAAAAAAAGAAAGTTTAGTTAATGTGTGTGGAGACATATATTTGGGTAATGGAAAAAAAGTCCAAGTTGGAGCTTCTCCGCATATCGAAATTTTAAATGTTTTAGGAAATATATTTGATAACCCAGAATTAACAGATTACGAATATGGAGAACATGAATGGAGATGATGTTGTTTTAATAAAAGAAAAATCTACCGGGAAAGTGATCGCCGCAAGATTTTTTATGGATACTCCTAATCACAAAATGGTTTGGGGTAACGTGGATTTTCCATACGAATACCACGATCATATTGATGTGGTAATAATGGATGATTCGATTAGAGATACTTTTAAAAATGAAAATATAGAATACGTGAAACTATTTAATAGTATACTTTTTGGATATGCGTCTATTTCAACTAAAAACGGTAATCCTCACATATTTCAAGAATCAGACATTAATTATATTGCGGAAGGCGCACAATTAGCGCTGGATAAATTAAAACAATTAGGAAGAATATAGAATTATGTTTAGAAAAGAAGAAACTTTATTGTACATGTTCCTAAAACAAGAAGGGGCTGTAGAAAAATTTGATGAGTATACGAAAGAATGGAAGGGCGGTTTAAATGGATATTATAGACTCTACTGTTCAAATCCAGATGCTATTAGTAGTTCTTTTATATGGGCCGGTTCAAAAGAAGGAGATCTTTATTGGAGAAATATCTCCAAAAGATGGAAATCGTATTTAATAAACGGGCACGTTGTTCCTGAAAATAATTGTGAAAAATTGTCTCCAAAAGGAATGTATATAGCGTACGATGGAAATGGTTTCAATAATTCAATATATGATTTTTCAAATGCTGGACAAGAATATGAAATTGCTAAAGAAGAAGCTAGAAAGTTAATAGACAAATATCCAACTAGTTACCCGTGTATTTTTTCTCTTAACTGGGATCATTTCAATTCAGCTATATTGGTTGATATTGCTACATGTAATTTTAAAAGCATTTTGGAAGACGAAAGATGTAAGAATTTATAATTTAAAATAAAGAAGAATGAATATTTACATTAGTGTTCCCATGAATGGGAGAGTTAGATCTGACATTGAACAAGATTTAAAAGAAGCCAAAGAAATCATTAGCAAAAAGTATCCAGAAGCAACCTTAACTACTCCTTATGATGTGTGTGATGAAAAGGGGAAGTCTTATGGATATTATTTGGGAAAAGATGTTGAATTTATCGTTGATTCAGCAGATCTTATTGTGTTTTGTAAAGGTTGGGGAAATTCAAAAGGGTGTATTGCTGAAGGAGCTATAGCAAAAACTTATCGTAAGGAATTTAGAGAATTAGCAAGTTTTCTTGAAGACTTTAAGATATTTCACGCTGAACTTGTGGAAGAAGATGAGCCGGATCAATGGGCTATAGTTGTTGCCTACTCTCAGTGGGAAGTTATAAAAATTTTATCGGAAGCACTTAAGATTGACCCTTCCGATGTATTGTTTACGATAGAAGAAGTTTCAGATTTGGAAGTTAAAACCGGACAACCAGGAATAGCTGTATGTTCTCTTAAAACAAAATAAAATGGATCAGAAAATTATTGGATTAATAAAGGCAGAACCTTTAGCAAAAGACATTGAAATAGAAGCTAGTTGTAGCTTCCTTTCAGTAGAAACCGGTGGAGTTGGCATTGATGATGAAACTCACAAGATCATTATTCGCTTTGAAGAAAGCAAATTCCATACCCGCAATCCACGCGCCAATGTATCTGGAAGATGGTATTCAAACAGTCACCATAATCAATCAGAAGAATGGATAGCGTTTAATAGCGCATTTGCTATAGACAAACAAGAGGCTATGAAATGTACCAGTATCGGACTCGGACAAATAATGGGCTGGAATTATTCAGCTCTTGGTTATAGGTCCGTGGATGATATGTGGGACGATGCAAAAAAAGGATTAGATCGTCAGGTATATCAGTTCTTCAAATTCGTATCCGTTGATCATAACGGTAATCTTAAGAAGGCAATCCAAGAAAAAAACTGGGCATTGGCTGCTACGTACTATAATGGAGCAGGATTTCGTGAATTAGCAAAAAAGTATAATCGCACCCCGTATGACCAAAGCTTATCTCAGGCATATGCTAGGTACAAAAAACAAGGGCTATGAATAAGTTAAAACAACTAGCTATAAATATTAAGGGTTTTATTGTAGCTATTCCTTCAAAAATTAAATCCGGTGTTATGTACTTGGTGAATAAGTACAGATCAGAAACTCCAAAAATATATTTGCTTATTCATAATATAAGTAAATATGTTTGCGTTATTATTTCGGTAATAACTTCTACCTGGGCTATTGGTACTTCAGGTCTTCCTAGCTGGTATGAACCTATTTATCCTTACTTGATATTGGTTCCGGGACTTATTTCTGGATTATCTAAATTTAAAGAACAGAAATAATGGATTCAAATATAAAAAGTATCGAAAGCATTCAGATAACTCTGGATAATTACAAAGAAATTTGTAATTTTTGTGGAAGTTGCCCGACATCAAGAGGTGTTGAAAAAAGTCTTGATACCGAACATCCTATAATTACCAGATATATTTTGGAGATTCCAGCAAAATATGGACTTACTTACGGAAGAATGTCATTTGCCAGTACTAGAGATACAATTATGAAATTTCCTAATGGAGATTTAAAAGTTATTAATCAATTTAGTAGTATAATTAAATGAAAAAACCTGTTTATCTTAAGGGAAAATTTTGTGGATCAGAATGTACGGTTATGATATTCTCTCCAGGAAATGAACTTACTAGTTTAGGACTTATTGGTACGATACCAACGAAAGTAAAAGGTAAAAATGAAAGCGGTAAAATACAATACGAATTTAAGGATTTCAATGGAAATCACAGAATTTGTTGTGAAGGAGATGCCGTTGTAAAATTTTCTAATGGTGATATTTTATCATTTACTAATTCATTTTTCGCTGAACAATTCAAAGAATATCAGGAGTTGGAAAAGAAAACTGTCTCAAAAGAAGAACTTGATCGTGCAGATGAAGAGATGGATAAAATTCTAAATCCAAATAAATATGTCACCAAAGTTGATGCAAAAGATTATCTTAAAAAAGCACTAGAAGACGGATATTTAGTGCCAGATAATTCTTTTATAAAAACTGGAGCAATTATTCTAAAGGGGGTGAATACTTCTTTTTATGGGTTATCAATTGACGAAATGAATTTTGATGAAAAGAAAGACCTACCTTTCGGAATAGCTCTTGAATATGTACGACAACTTGGTAAAAAGATGCGCCTACCACAATGGAAAGAAGATGTATTCATTTCAGCATACGTTCCAGAAAAAGGAGATGTTATTGGAATGACGGCACCGTATTTGTATGTTACTTCCAGGTTCGGACGTGTACCTTGGAAAGAAACTATGATTGAGCTATTTTCGACCGATTGGGAAGTAATTGATTAATTATGAGTGGGTCTGGATTATTGAGATTGTTGTTGATTTCATTTGGATTCAACAAAAAAGTATCTGTATCTATTTACAGAGGTAATGATGGATGGATAGGATACAATGTATATGCATCAAATGGGGAAATAATATATGATGAGTCTAATTGCGATGGTTTAATGTTTCATATTCATGAATTATTGTGCTTTATGAATAAAAATAATATAAAACCAAAACTACTTTGTCAAAATAGCGATCTGCCAGTTAATATTTTACTAAAAATGTCTGACGAAGAATTAGAAAAATTAAAAACAATTTAAATTATGGAATACAATATTGAAGTATCAGATACGCAAATTGACGATGTATTGAATCAATGTGCACAATCGGAAAACACTGGATCTTCTAAGTTCCCAGGTATGACTTATGAGCAAGGAGTCAAGTATGCTATCAAATGGATGATAGGAGACGAACCAAACCCCTTAGATGAATAATCTATGGAAGCCGGATATTATATAAAATGTAAAAATGTGAAAGTTACTCCTATGAAAAGGGGTGACTTTTGCAAATTATATCATTTAAGTACGTTTGAATTAGCTCCTCACGCTTTCAAAAATATGGAAGATAATGGATGCTGTATAGAACACGATAGTGGACGCCGAGAATGGATGAGTGATATTGTTTTTGAAGATAAAGAATATTCCGGATATACAAAATGTTTTGGTTTATCTGGAACCATTGCACTATCTTTGATAAAGCAGTTTGATCTTCGTGGCGGACGTAAATCTAGCGACAATAATTCTGAATTTATTATATACGATGGAAAAGATTTTCGTATTTCTGGAGTTGATCCGGCATGTGGTACTTTTTCGTTTTATCCAACAGATAAAGAGTTAAAAGCTAAAGATTGGGAAGTGTCTAATAAATATAAAGAAATATACGATGATTGATGATATGAAAACATATGTTGGGTGTAAGATGGTTAATGCTACACCAATGACAGATCAAGAGTTTTGCCGTAAAGTAAGAGATATTCCAGAAATTGCAGAATGGGACGATCCACGTAATGGGTATTTGGTTGAGTACAAAGATGGGTATAAATCTTGGTCTCCTGAAGTAACTTTTGAAGAAGCTTATCAAATTAGCGAAGGACTTTCCGGAAGAGTGGCTCTATCTTTGATTAAACAATTTGGACTTGCCGGAAGACGTGAAATAGGAGATGATAATGATCCAGATACAGTTATGGCTATATTTTATTGTAAAGAAGATGGGAAATTCCATTCATACAATTATTATTACAAAGGATCTATTTTTACTCCCAATGAAACAGATTTTCTTGCAACTGATTGGAAAGTTTTTAATAACAATTTTTGATTATGAAAAATGAATATTTAAATCAATTGAACGCTACTCATCCAAATGGTAGTGGATTTAATAATAGTTATCTAACAATGGATTGGGGGTCTTGTCTTGCTTTAATCCCAAAAAATTCTATTAAAAAATACAACAAAGAGGTGGAAAAAATACTTGAAGCTGTAAATATTTTTTGTAAAGAAAATAATATTAGTGTAAAATCTAAGAAGAATTTTTTGTGTGAAACAAACGAATATAGTCTTAAATAATTTATAATATGAGTAAAGTAATAGAGAAAAGTACAGGAGGTTTAGGGTTCGCTGGGGCCTTGTTTATAGCATTTTTGGTGCTTAAATTGTGTAAGGTGATAGCTTGGTCATGGTGGTGGGTTTTTGCTCCATTATGGGCACCTATAGTGTTAGCAATAGCTATTCTTATTATAGGTGTGATAATAACGATAATTTCATGTTTATCGGATGGCAAAAAACCTAAAAAAGATTGACAACCAATTTTTAATTAATATGTTGTATAAATCAGAAGTGGATGAGAAAGGGTATAGATCTTTTCCGTCAGGTGAAACAGAAGGCAAACGTGATATTGATGAAAGCACATTTCCTTCAGATGAAACAGAAATTTAAAAATAACCCCAGGCGATTAATTTTGTCTGGGGTTATTCTATTTATATTTGCCAAGGATTTTCATACGGATTAAATTGTCTCTCAAATGTTCCAAGCTGCCAGTTTGATACCGGTTCATTTGTATTTCTATCAATTTTTCTATCCAGTTTTGGATTTATTTTTAGTTTAGCACAGTCTTTAAGCCATACCATAGCGTGATCGTAATCCACTATCCTGAATTGAGATACATTGTTTGGAGATATTTGCTTGTATAGTTCAAATACCGCTAATTGAATCATGTGAGTTACAAGGCTTTCGTTTCTTGGATCATCGTTATCAATATTAGTATTTAGAACTGGAGTGTCTGCATTAGGATTTGTTATTGGATAATATACCTTATCGTTATAAACCACATACTCATGATTACTAAGTTCATAGGTGTCAAGTGTATTGTCATAATTTCCTATAAGCCCCCAGCAAGTTGATGTTTTTGGATCAACTATATTATCGTACCCGGTCAAAGTTGTAAGCGTATAATAATGACTATCAAATTTAACTACCTCCCAAAGAGTATATGGTGTAGGTTGCCAATCGTATGTTTGAATTACATCCCATGCGTTAACTCCAGGCACTCTTATATCATTGAAGCTGTATCCATTGTGGTACATACAAGTATATACTCCCCCACCAAAATAAACATTATCTCCTTCTTTGTATGTTTCTATTTGAGAATAAGGAACTACTCCGGGTGAATCTTTTTCAAGATTTATGTTCAATTCCCAATATACTGTAGATGTAGGAGCCTTATAACCATTTATATTTACAATAGCTCTGCAAATATCTCCATTCATATAAAAGTGAGAACCTACTGGATAGGTTATCATTCTGCTATAATTGAGAATGTTTTTACCTTTTAGAAGCTCCCCCTCAATATCATAGCTTTCTGTCAAATATTCTGTAACAGCGGATTCAGCAACTCTTTCAGCCTTATCGTATTTTGTAAGGTCCTGGTTAGTTCCAGTGCCTATTAACTGGGCGATGGAACTTACGCTAACACTACCCAGATAATCTTTATTGTTTAAAAAACGTCTATACATAATTTTAAAAATCAAAGCCACCGTAGGCTTGTATATTACTTGTTGTTACTCCTCCAGAAAATCCCTTGTACTTATTCCAAGACTTATCTAAAAACTGGCATAGGGCATAATCAAGAACATCTGACAAGTGACCGTATTTCTCCGATTTACCCCCTGTATTTACATCTAGTGTCTTAGCCTTACACTTTGTACCATCTGACTGTTTCTTTTGATAAATAAGATCTTCCGTCAACTTACGGCACCTTAAATCTATCATTATCTTCCAGCCATCATAATTATTAAATATACTATTCACAAATTCCAATCTAGTTATCTGTGGAGGTTGGGATTTCATTATTTGCAACCTCGGTCTTAAGATAGGACTTTTGATGTTATCTAATATAATAGTATAGTTATTGGTGTTATTTTCTGTTTGCGTACTACGCGCAAGTCCCGCCGGATCTCCTGTTATTATTAATCCTCCTAAATGCCGTTCATTCAAATACTTCTCTTTAATCTTCTTAGATAGTCTGGGAGTGTTGTTTTCCTTTTCTTGTGGTCTTCCCAGGGTTTCTTCCAATACATAGAACTCTTTTTTATCATAGTTTATTTGTATTGAAAGAGTGCTCATATATGGGGCCACATTAAAATCCCATCCTACTATAAGTGGATTTAACGGATTGTAAACATTTTCCTTCAACCCCTGTACTAAATGGATGTCTCCATTGAAGTTCCAGTAAGCTGCCATATCATTAGCCTCAACGAAATCCCAGTTACCATATAGAAGTCTTTCTCTGGTAGCCTTGTCTTTGATCATATATAAAGAGGCTACATATGTCTGTCTAAATTTTTCATTAGGGTTATCGAATACGGTAAATCTAACATAAGCTTCTTTTGGCCGGCATATTGCTGGATTACCTTCATCGTCTTGCACAAATCTCGTACGCACCCAGTTAACTGTAGGGTTCGTACTCATAAGCATTCTTGAAATCTTAAACGTCTCATCTACTTTCCAACGTAAACGAGAGAACAAAACTTCTATAGCTTTTTCTGAAATTTCCGAACACTCATCGACAAATGCTATAGTATATTCTGAAGATCCAAATCTCTCAAAGTTTGGGTCAGAAGGCAAATCTGTCATTTCCTGCGCGATTATTATAGAATCGTTCCAGAAAGTGATAGTCATGTCTAGGTTATTTATCTTATAGTTCTCTCCCTCTTTTAATCCCCATAGTTTTAAAACAGTCCTTATGGTATTCCATGTAGAACCCTTAAGAGACTTTAAGGTTTTACGGGCAACTACAGCTCTAATACCTTCAAATCTCATACAACTGGATACTAGCCAGCATGATCCTATAAATGATTTACCACCACCAGCAGCACCACCTCCAAGTATTAGCTGTGGTATGTCAGTCATTCCACATACATCACATACGGGTTTGTATTTCTTATTACCATCCCTATCTGTTCCGTCTTCTTGCTGACTAATAGTACCACCGCACTTAGGGCATCTGTTAGGCTGAAGCAAGTTCCAAAGCTGATATTGTCTTGTGGATGGTTTAAATTCTATGTTTATATTTCTAGGTTCTACTAATCCCATAGCATATTATTTACTGATTAAAAATAGCGGCAATGCTGTGTGTGCAATGCCGCTATAAAATAAAAACTTAACATGAAAAAAAGAATCATAAAGAGAGATGTATTTGCGATGTCGGTTTATTTTTTTGCTTTTTCTGCTGTGGCATCATATATTTTTTCGATTGTGTCCCACATATCATCTGCGAGATTTTCTTCTGATTTCTTTTCACTGCAAGACTTCATGTAATTAAGCTCATCTTCTGTAAATTCCACAATTAATGGAACTTCTGAATCTTTACTGGGATCCCATTGTATTTGTCCACCCTCTAGCTGCTTTACATTATACTCTTTAATGTCTTCTTTGGAAAGAACGATCTTTGCCAAAATTGACTTTTTCAAATTGTACTCTGAATATTTACCGTTTTGAGGGAAAATATTAGGTATCAACACCCTTTCTCTAATATGTAACTCCATGACCTGATTATTTGTTTATTTAAAAAGAATAGCCCCAACCATTTATCGTGGTTGGGGTAATCCTAATTTATTTTTATGTATTCAGCATAATTTAACTTTACATATGGGTTATTTGTAGTTATCGTTTGCTTGATACTTTTTATACCCCATTGCCAGAAAAGGAACTTATGCTTTGGAATTATACTTGTAATCTGATTCAATGTTACTGAAAGATTAAACGTATTGAATACAGAGTCGTTCTTTATTGTGGTCTTTACATCAATATTCTTATTACTTTCTTCAGCGGTTCCAACTGTTTTTGTGGTATCATTAATATCTTTCTTGTAAGTTATTTTAGCTTTTGTGTTCGCCTCGACTACAAGCTTTTGAGTAGATGTAGACTGGACATCTTTAAGCTTAATCCCAAGATTATCAATTACTTCGGTTAAAGAGTCACGATATTTTTTGAACTCTGATTTTTCAAGAGTAAGTGCTTGTATCTGTACAGTTTGACCGGCAGAATCTGATTTCAATGTTTTCATTCCGGACATTAAACTATAAGTGTTGTTCTTATAACTTCCTAGCCTTGAATTAGCTTCAGATAATCGGCTACTTAAATAAAATATTAGTAGGATTACTGATAATATAATCAGTATAGCCGCTCCTATTTTATACATTTTAGTTGTAATCATAATCATACTTTTATTACTGCGTCTTCTGGAATAAACCACTCATCATCGTCGAAATAAGGCTCATCAAATTTTACTATATACCCTTTATTTTTTCTAGCAGAATCTGTAAGATCTTCCAAAATTGTCCCCTTCCTCCCAGAAAGCTTAAACAAGCCGCAACCACCAAGTTCTTTGGAGTTTGTTACTTTAATCCTATCCCCTACTTTCATAATGTTTATTTTAAATTTTTTTGTTGTATCGCTTCTATAAAGTTCTCACGAATCTCATGCAGATCTTCCGACATTGAGGAGATCTGTTTCATTGTAACCTCAAATACACTTTTGTCAAGCTTTATAGCGTCAAGCTTTTGGTATTGCCTGTCAAGCCTACTATCCAATATTTTGTATTTCACTTCCAAGTCTTGAACCTGGTATCTATTCAGCGTATATTGTCCATATAAACTGAAAACAAAGAATAGTACATACAGAACTCCTTTGAAGTTTTCTGTGACGAATTTTGCGGTTTTATCAGCCATTTTATTATAGATTTTTATCTTCTTTTTCTTCTCTGGGAACTATCACATTGAAGGTTATTCCACCTCCAGATTTTCCAGCCTCGCCGCCGGTACCTATATTTAGGTTTGTGTCTCTGGCAACTTTAAGAGGATACATTTCTTGTACAGCCTTTATAGCGTTTACGGCTACGGCCCTAAGTGGTGCTGGAGATTGTTTACCAAATTTACGATCTATAATCTCCATTGTAGAAGTTTCATCGGCTATTGATAGTAATGATTCCGTTAATCTAGTTCTAAGAGCTTCAAGATCTACAGCATTTCTAGCCTTCAATGTAGTTATATAATCCTTAATTTCTTGTCTCTCCATCAACTCAACCACGTCCATAGAGCAATCTTTCTCTGTTACAAAGAACAGTTCAGCGTAACATTTCTTTGCGTTTCCTGCATATGGAGAACATCCACATACAAAAATCTCACAAAATTGAGCTTCTTTTTCAGTTAATCCTTGCGGTATTTTTCTTAATCTTTTCATACTATTGCAATTAAAAACCCAGTAAATAATACTGGGTTATTTTAAAAAGAATAGTATGTTTATTTTATTTTTGAATAACTTGCTTATTCTTTTTAACAAGACAGTCCATAACTTCTTTTCTAAAAATATCTGTAACGCCCATCAACATGTTTTCTACATCCTGAACGCTATTCAATAAATCTAAGTTAAACTTGATATTCAAATCATATCCGGTTATTTCCATTATGTTCTGAGAACCATCCTGGGTTTGCACAACAGCCCCTTTTAAATCAGATATAGCTTTAAATACTACCTCTTTTTCGTTTACATCTCCAACAGGTACTTTCTCTTTTTTTGGTGTAGGCTGATCTACATGTACGGGCGGGGTAAATATTGGTTCAAAAACAGGTTTAGTCTTCGCTCTGGGTGAAGCCTTTTCATAAAACTCACAATCCTTATCCATAATTCAAATTTTAAAATGGTCTCTACTTTTTTCTTTTTTTTGTTCTGCTATGCCGCTATCTTCATTTCCACCAGAACTTCTCATTCTTATAGCACATTCTCTAGCTATACCAGTAGTAGCTTCTACGTCCGCGTCTGCATCATGCGCATCATCATTTTCAATACCCATTCTATTTGCAAGTAATTCCAGGCTCCAACTATTTATGTCAGATTTATTTCCTAAAGCTAATTGTCCAAGAACTATGGTATCAATATATAATGGCTGGAAGTTTCCATAAAAGTCTTTTTCTCCTCTTACCAGTGAAGAGAATTTCTTTTCATTGTTGGTATAAGCCATTACTTGCTGCATAAATCCAATATCAAAGATTATATTTTGGCCTATAAAGAATGGACGTTCAGCTTTCTTTTTTACTAGAGCTGCATTAGTAGATATGAAGTCGAGTATCTTTTCAGCCACTTCTTCAATATCTGTACCTTTTTCTTCAAGCATAGCCATCGTTATTCCGGTAGCTTTTTCTGCACCTTCGTTATATTCCAATAGTGGAGCATCCTCTTCTTCATACTTGCTTTTCAATACTTTCTTTTTAGGGACTCCCTTATCCTGTTTCTTGTATGGATAAAAGTAAAGCACCAGTCTATCAATCACTTCAAAAGTATCAATACGTATAGCATGTATAGCTATCTGAGTACATGCGCATTTTTGGCAATCTAAACCTCCAGTTTCAAAATCCATAGTAAAAACTACTATGGGAACTTTTTCATCTTTTATCATATTAATAAACAGTTAAGTTAGATATTTTTGTAAATAAATCTTCTTTGGGTTTATTGTTATTTATCACATAATCGTAGAACCATTTTGGGTATCTGGTTCTGTCCTTATCTCTATCGGTTCTTTCATTATCATTAATTTTAATTTCTCTTTCAATTAATATTGCACGTAAATCAATTAACTGAAATATAGGTTTGTGCATTAATTGAGAAAGACCGTCTTCGTTAATTACATACACATTCTCTTTTCCTACCCACAATTGACCTATAGTAGTCCAATATTCATATTCTCCATATACTGTATAAGCTAGCATAAGGTCATATTCAGGAATTTTATCTTTAGTAACGAAATAATGATCAATGCCTTCAACTTCTCCATTTCTTATAGGTCTAGTTGTGTAAGAGGTTATTAAATGAGAACTATTGTGCGAATTAACATAATAGTTTGCAGCTAACGTCTTTCCTACACCGGAATCACCAATTATACATACTAATTTAATTTTAGGTCTATTCCAAGATTTTACTATAGCGTCAAATCCCACATGCGCTCTAGTCTTGCAAATACTAAAAAGGTAAGAACTCCTAGATGCCTCTTTGAAACTATTAAGCACATCTTCTCTAGCTTTTTCTTTATCGGACTTCATTTTGTCCAATATATTCTGAGGAATAGAATTTTTAGCCTCAGCATCAAAAGTAATACATTTTCTTTTTTCCATGATTATACTATTTCTACTAATGAATTTTTTGCAAACTGTAAAGTATTTTTTCTGGAGAATTCACTAAATCTTATGTTAAACACTCCTACCATCATCTTATTCTTTACATCGCTTATTTTACCAGATCTATTGAACATACTCCTAACTTGCATCCACTCATCATTCCATATTACAAGTTCTGCGATCGTGTTGTTTTGCTGAAGTAATATCTTACAATAATCTTTAGCTTCTCCGGACTTTTTGTCTATATATTTTTTCTCTTCAATATCAGCTATAGAAGAGAGTATGATTCCTTTTTTCCCATCATATCTATCTTCTAATGCCATCTCTAAGGTAACCCATCCGGCTCTTGTTTTAAGTTTGTTCTTGATCTCCATTCCATCATAAATTCTTTTATAATCAATAGAACCAAGACCACTCACAGCTATTTGTTTTTGGCTCCAGAAGTAATGTTTTTGAATAGCTTCTTCTGGAAAATCCGCGTCTTTTATTTCAAATTTAAGTATATCCGAAGCTCTATTCAAAAGATCGTACCTTTCAACAACCGATAGGACGTGTTCGATATTATCAAAACATCCGGCTAGTATTAGGTTCTTTACATGAAGAGTGTTTACTGGACATTTTTCAGACTCACCGGAGTCATTTGGATCATCGTAATATTCTGTTTTCTTAAGTTTGTATTTGAATATCCTTTCTAAGAAATTTTCCAAAGAAGTAAATTCTCCTCTTTTTTCTCTTTCGGATATAATAAACTCAATAGTCTTAACTCCAACCTTATCTATCCTAGAGAAAGACCAAAATATTTCATTTAGTTTATAGTCAGTATGAAAGTCTTTTTCAGCATTATTTATATCTGGAGGAACGATCTTCGCATCACTACAAATTTCCATCTCACTAATTAATGTAGGTATATTTTCTTTATTAGCCCATTGTAAAGCTACTGTGTAAAACGCTAATGGATAATGCGCTTTAAGGTACGCACTCACATAAGCCATAGAAGAATATGCTGTGGCGTGTGATTTGTTGAATAGGTACGAACCTCCAGCTTCCATCATTTCCCATATCTTATCAGCATCTTCTTGCGGACATTTATTATTTTTGGCACCTTTCATGAATTTATCTTTCATGGCCATAATTTTGTCTACCTTCTTTTTGGAAATAAATTTTACAAGCTTAACTCCTTCACCTAAAGAAAATCCTCCAACCTCTCTAGCTATTCTTGCCAAATCTTCTTGATAACACATTACACCATAAGTATCTTTCAACGCTTCATGAGTACCCCACAAATATACTGGAGTATCATCACCGAGTTTGCAATCTACATATTTTTGTGCACTGCCGAAAGTAAGTGTAGCTGGGCGATAAAGTGCGTTGGCTGCTGTTAAGTCGTTTATATTTTCAGGCTTAAGGTCGATCAAGAATTTTGTTATTCCATTACCGGTAAACTGGAAGACATCGTTTGTAAAACCATCCTTTAATAATTCATATGTTTTAGGATCGTCCATATTGCCTGTAACAAGTCCTTCAAGAGACACTCCGGCATTATAGGTTGAATTACATATCTTCATTATTGATTGGAGTTTAGACAATTCTTTTGTTGCCAGCACATCGTTCTTCAACAATCCCTGATCATCCAGTGACCCGCCATCAAATTCAGATATTAGAACACCGTCAATCTTTTTTATAGGAGTATAATCAAAACACTCCATATCTTTTCCGTTTCTATAATCAGGAGTAACCAATAGGGCTGAGGCGTGAATAGAAGAAGATCTTGGAGAGTTCATCAACGTCCTTATGTCTTCTATCACTTGTGGAAAATCCATAATAAAACCCTTAACTCTAGGGTTTACGGCAGCCATCTTAAATAAGTCGGTCCAAGTCATTTTATCATCATCAAATATTTTGGTGATGTATTTAACCGTACTTACAGGAACTCGGTATATTCTGGATACATCGGTGATAGCTGCTTTTATTTTCAAAGTAGTAAAGGTGCCGGCAGAAAATACCCTTTGCTTTCCATCATGATTATATCTGGTTTCAATATATTTCTTTACATCTTGCCGTCTATCTGATTGGAAGTCGACATCCACATCCGGCAATGATCCAGACTCACCTTGTAAATAACCACTGTCAACATACATATCTAGTACATTGACAGGGTTATTTGATGTTTTTTGTTTAACGCTTACTACTTTCATAACGCCAAGGTTTCTTCGATTTTACCGTATTTGTTATTAGCTTTTTTGTACTTTTCTTCAAAGTCAAGCAAAGGTTGGTCTGGAATAATCATATCTTTTTTTATAAACGAATCAGAAACAATACCTTCCAAAGATCTGCATCTACTTAAAGCAACGTATAGTTGGCCCGGACAAAATGCGTGCGACATATGTAACGAAACTTTATTAAACGTAAGACCCTGGCTTTTATGGATGGTAATAGCCCAAGCCAATGTTACTGGAAATTGGACACAACTTCCAATCTCTTCTTTAGTTATTTCTCCGCGTACAGACGAATATTTAAAATTACTCCATTTACATCTGGACACATTCACCAATTTGCCGTTATCTAATTTAAGTAATATTTCAGAAGGCTTTATCTCCATTATTACCCCAAGTGTTCCGTTAGAATACTGTTTTGCTGGATCATTTACAAGTGTCATTACCTTTGCGCCTTTACGAATAGAAAGAACTAAATCGCATGGAGCAGCATTTTTAGGAAAATCTCCAGTAACATTTGCTTTAAATACATCGGTAGGAACACCAAGCTTTTCTGAATTTATAGCTTCAACATCTCTTTTATAGGTGCATATATGAACGTATTCATTGTCAAAATCTTGACTTATTTTACGATCACGCGCCTCATCCAATATTTCTAACTGATCTCTGGAAACATTATATTCCCTTATACTGTTTAATATGGAAATAAAATTTGGATCCGATTGTCTGAATATGTGAGTTAATTCAATTACATTAAAAAATGATTGATATTTAAACACCCAAGAGTTGAAGAAATAAGTATTCGTATAGAAAGCGTCCAGTATAGCCTTATCTTCAGATTTAACTACTGGAGGTAATTGAAATAAATCTCCAAACATTACTAGTTGCATTCCACCAAAAGCAAGACTTGATCTTCTTATTATTTGAAGTTTTTTGTCAACATAATCGAGTAGATCTGATCTTACCATACTTATCTCGTCAATTATCAAAGTGTCTAAATCTCTTAGAAGATCTATTTTTTCTTTCTTCATTCGTATCTCCTCAATTTTACCGGTAGGAGGTATCGGTCCGAATGGAATATTTAATAAACTGAACAACGTAACTCCACCAGCATTTATAGCTGATATGCCGGTAGGTGCTGCGACTACACATTTCTTATTTGTATGCTCCATCAAATACTTCAAAAGAGTGGTCTTTCCAGTACCAGCCTTTCCAGTAATAAATACATGTTCCTTAGTATTACACACTATATCTAAGGCTTTGTTCATCTCTCTTGTTAATTCTAGTTCCATATTAAATTTCATTTAAAGTAAATAGTACATCTCTGTTATCAAATAAAATATCATCATCTTCTTTTAACTCACTAGCTTCAATTTCTAGTGGTTCTTCAACTCCATCTCTATTAACTAATAAGATGGCATCATTAGCTATCTTGTATTTTTTATTATTTGACAAGGTAACTTCTGTATATTCTTTAACTTCAATATCTTCTCCAACAATAGTTGTTTTTGATGGATACAATCCAGCACGTTCCGGAAGAAGAAATCTTTCAAAAATTAAATCGTATTTTATTGGATCTATTAACGTTATACCTAAAAGATATAACACAAGACAACCACCGGCAGATCCACGCCCTGAACCGACAAGTATATCGTTAGCGCGTGCCCAATTGACAGTATCATATTGAACAAGCATATAATCCAGATTATTAGTGGATTCAAGAACATATATTTCATAATCTAACCTTTTTTTATATATTTCCTCTTTTCCTTTTGGAACGAGTTTTTTAAATCCATCATCTAACAACTGGAGAAACATACTGTGTTGATCTCCGTATTTTTCTATTTCTTCCGGTGTCATGTCGTATGCTGGCATGAAGTTGTGCTCAGTATCAAAACTAGCCTTAGCACCATTTAAAATAGAAACCGTATTATCACAAGCCATTTCAAAAATACTATTAACATCATGTTTTGAATGGTCAAATAACCCATCTAGCAAATCATACTGCTCATCCAAATCTTTGAAATATTGCCCAAGACTTTGTTCATGAGACGCACCTGAAGCGATTTTGTTAAGTATTACTTTGTTTCTTGAATCGTCTTTATCCAAATAATAACAATCTGTTATCAATATTGGAGAAACATCAATGTCTTCATTATCAAAATAATACTTAGTCGCTTCAAGTACTTTTATGTCTATTCTTTCTGATTTGTATTCAGTTAAATCTAATTGATAAAAACAATCAATAAATTTATCATAAAACAAATCAATATTTTCTCCAAGTGACTTAAGCCAATATGAAGAATATTTGTCGAACACTATCACATTACCCGGACCATATTTAAGCAAATCCTGAATGTCTATTGTTTTATCTTGCGAATCAACATTTATTGCTTTTTGAATCCTGAGTAAGTTTTGCAATCCGTCTTGTGATTGCACGTATATTTTTGCTCCTACTTTATTTTCTCCGTCTGTAAATATAAGAGAGTATCCAAATATAGGGGTTACTCCAGATTTTTTGCATTCTTTCTGCAATATTAAATGTGATGCCATTGTATTGTAATCACACACTCCTATTCCAGATTCTCCTAAATACTTAGCCTTTTTAATCCAATCGCCTATAGAAAAACTACCATTCAACAGTTCAAATTGTGAATGTATTCCCAGATTTACAAACTCTCTGGAATGTTTTAGTGATGGCGTTTTGCCAACGTATTTAAGTATGTTGAATTCAAACTCCTCGCGAAGATCGTAATAATAAAAGTTATCTCCAAATTTAAACGCAATATAATTTATATCTTCTTTCATTAATGAAGAAGTACTCTCCATAGAATTGAACTTAACTTCTTCATTTTCATCAATTCTAAATATAGAATGTAGTGAGTCAGTATCTTCATAAAAAACTTTTCCAAAGTCCTCTATCTCAAATACTTCATTATCTATTACGTGATATTGTATTTTATTATTGTTCAACCACGCTAAAAGTTCTTCGTTCATAATTGAATTTTATTTAATTTATATTCCCTTGGTGTTTTTATGTTTAAAGAAAAAGTATCGTACGCTTCCCAGAAATCCATATCATCAAAATCATGACTGGAGTCTTGAATATCTGCTATATATACGTCAAAATAATCATTTAGTTGATCTGCTGTTTTGTTTATAGCGTTCACGGCATCTCCATCGTAGCCTATGACCACCGTACGTACACCTTTAGACTGTATCTTGTATATTTGTATGTCAGATATTTTCTTTCCAAATGTGGCCACTACAGCTATCCTGTGGTTGTTGTACAAATTGAACTTTCTTATAAGAGACATGCAAGTAAATATTCCCTCAACTATTATAACTGTGTCGGTTTCATTTTCTATTATTGAATCGTAATTATACAACAGCTTTACAAATTCATTTACTTCATTACTATTTTTATACCTGGGTACTTGATATTTCCCAAGTATTTTCATTTTGTGATTATATTTCTCAATCTCTTCTTTGGACCATATATGTCTACCAATATAACCCACACATTCTCCAGCATCAATTATCTGAAATAAAACATAGTCGTCAAATTTAAAGTTTAATCCTCTAGTGGTTCCTACTGGAAATTTTAAATAATCTATTGGAGTAAATCCACGGCTCTTCAAATAAGCGTTTTTGCGAACAGTTTTGAATCCTTCAGGCATCTCCACAATCTCCAAAGAATCATCTATCTCATTTGCTTTATCTAAAAAATCTAGCGGAGTAGAGGAATTCATTTCAGCAAAGTCAACAATCTCTTCAGGGATAAGGTCTGTTCTATTTATATCCCTGAGTAGTTGTTCTATATCTCTCACAGATTTTCCACAAGAGAAACAGTGAGACATAAATGGTTTTTTCTTTTCGGTTGGAGGTCCGATATATATACCAAATTTACCCCCCTCATGTCCGCAATACGGGCATATAGGAACCACCAAATTCTTTCTTCCGCCATCAATAGTGGCATCTAATTCGATAGTTAATTCAGATATTAAAGACTCTGACTCTTCTTTATTAAGTTTCATTATGCGGCTGATTTTCTAACAATAAGTCTTATTGATCTTCGCCTATCATAGAAAGCTTCATGGTCATAATCGGTAGCTATTTTAAATGTAGGTTCACCACGTTTAAAGAACCTAGCTTTCGCGATATGAATTCTCATAACATTCTCCTTTCTTTCGTTGTCACTTTGATTAAGTGTTATAAGATGGGTTACCGGTCTTGACAATCCTTTTGATTCAGACATATTGTATTCGGTTAATACATTCGTTTCATCATTAAGCCATTCTCTGTTTTCAATAGTTGTTTGGTAAGTAACAACAACCCAAGCATTTATCTCTTCAGCTAACTTCTTTAAATCCTGTGCGACAGCTATTCTTTTAAGCCTTTCTCCTTTTTCACTCCACTTTCTACCACTTGAATCAGTACACAAATCCCCAGAATCAATTATTATAATACTGGGGTATTCTCCATATACCTTGTGATATTTTTCTATTTCATTCTTGATATTACTTGTTGGTACGTCTCCAGTAAAAGCCTTATAAGCCTTAACCTTTATGCTCCCAGCCATCTTTTTTATGATTCCTATAGAATGATCCATTTCATCATTAGACAAATCGCCAGTTTCATATTGGTAAGATGTGCATCCAACTAATGAAGCCGAATAAGCATCAAGTACCTCTTTTTGCTTACCCTCTAACTGGAAATGGAGAACATTTAATCCATCCTCAAATGCTGCACACTTGCCTATCCATCTAGCTATATGTGATTTACCAACTCCAGTAGAAGCAGCTAGATAAGTAAGTTGACCCCTCAAATCTCTGCCTTTATTTAAAGCATCCAACTGATCTATATAAAATCTAGTAACCGGTGGAAGTTTAGAATTTCCAGAACATGCTTCTTTATTTTTAGCATATCTGGAAGAAAACGTCTCGGCTACGTCCGTAAAGTCTGTTTTAGAAAATCCAAAATTTGATTTCCATTCACTAAAATCATCAAAGACTTTCATGGCTTCTTCTTCTTTCTTTTGAGCCTGGAACTCTCCCATTTCTTTTAGTGCTTGATGAAACTTTACTTGTTTAATATATTCTTCAAATTGCTCTAAGATAATTTCAGGCTCTACATCTGTTGAATAATCTCTTATGTCGTCCAATAAAGAGCTAACCCCTCTATTTGTGGAAACCATTTGAGACATTACATTTGGTGTAGGAGCCATTCCATGCTCTTTGTAGAATTTTGAAATATAATTTTGTAAAGAAATAAAATCCCTGTCCGGAAGGTAAGAAGTTTCCATATAAGAGCACATAATACTGCAAACATTATCATGTTCCATGCAGCACCGGTATAGCTCATAAAGGAAGTCTTCAGTTAATAAATTAGCATTATTTTTCATGTTCTGCTCTTTCAAGTCTAATTCTATATAATTCTGGAAAGGTTTCTCTCGTCATTTCCTTGCATTTATCAACATTATTGCATTTGTTACAGGTAGGAGAAAAAGGACTCCACCCTAATGTAGATGTCGAACAAAGAAAATAACCCGTTGGAGAATTGAAGAATCTATTTTTAGCAACCTCTTCAGATTTCATGTAAATATATTCTTCTAGTGGGTGAGTGGCAGCTTTTTCTATTAAACTCAATAAAGAAGATCTAGTTAAATCAAATGATTGTAACCATTTGTCTTCAATATAGGATTTGCCCTTTGAAGACATTTCGGTGTATTTTTTGATAGCCGTATCTCCGAATGACGAAATTGATAATTGTTGTTGCCATTCGGAGTTTTGGTTTTTATGTGCCTGGAAGATACAATAATCCACCATTCTTGAATTATTCATTTCTCCGCCACATATAACTGAAAACTTATTTACAAATTTGGATAATTGCTCTATCGCCTTTCCTCTTTCTGGGAATTTGAATTTGGGGTCTATAGTAGTTTTAACTATCTTGGAATAAACCTTAACAATATCCTTAATCTGTCTTTTTGTTTCCATATCTATCTATCTCTTCTTTAAGTTTTTGTCGGGCCAAGAATAGCCTGCTTTTAATAGTGTCGACATTATTCTTTTTAATATTTCCGGATTTATACTCAATATCTGCAATTTCTTTTAGTTTGAATCCGGCTTGTTGAAGTAATATGGCTGATTTGTAAGGTTGTTCAAGTTTATCTATCGCTTTCAAAACATTATCTGTATAGAATTCCTTATAATTATCAACAGAAAAGACATTTTCCCCAAGCGAGGATTCGTCAATCAATGTTCCGAATCCTTCGCCTAGATCATCCAATCTTCCCTGCAACATACCAAGCCGCTTTTCTTTTAAATTAAGCTGATATACGCAATGTTTTGTTACAATATGTAACCATGCTTGAATAGGTCTTTCTGGATTATAAGTTCTTATATACTTGTACAAGTTTATTAGAACTTCCTGGAAGTTATCTTCCACATCTTTCGGATCATCCGTATAATTACTACAAACTTTAAAAACCAACCCCATATTAGGAGTCACATACCTCTCGAATAAGTCGCGCATTACTGCCGCATCTTCGTCACTTATTTCTCTGCCTTTTTTTCGTGATACCATGCTTCTCGTACATTATCTTTAAATAACTGATAAGCTTTTGGCATCATATGGTTTTTCGCGCAATACTGCATCCAGCGACCATTTCTGTTTGTGAATTCATCCCTCACTTCTTGATCTGAGGGTTTGTTTTTTTGACCTAAGAAGTCGTAAAAACCAGTTAATAATCTGGTAAGAGTACTTGAAAACTCTTCTTTTTTACGATTCTCAATTCTTCTTTGTTTTCGTGTTTTTGGAAGGTCTGCTTCCTGTGTAGGAATAGGTCTTTCTCTAAAATCACGTCTTTGTAAGTATTCCATGCTATTCTAATTTATAGATTCTTTTGTAATACATAAAAATATGTGTTGCATCTGCCATATTATCATCGTTTCCTGGATCAATATGCCACCTTGTTCGGCAATAATCCATCATCATTTGTTTATCTGCGTGGCCATCTCCAGTAGCCCATTTTTTTACAGATACAACATTTACAAACGCTGGATGAGGCATACCAAGTTCTGCACATACAAGAAAAAGAATGCCCCTAAATTCACATAACTTTCTCATGTCTATAAAATGATTGTTTACATTTACATCTTCTGCAACTATCATCTTTATATTGTTCAGTGTGCAATAACTTTTTAACTTGTTGTAAAAACTTAAGTGGCAGCTTTCTTCATGTATACCTTTTTTAGAAAAGTCCCAAGTTCCAGCAGAATGTTTAGAGTAATACCCACAATGAGTGGCTATATCTAATGACAATAAATTATCACCAGTTATTCCAAGGTCGTTGTATGGTATTTTTTCTTCAATTTTCTTCATTATTCTTCAATTTTTGAAATTCCATTTGTTTTTCTTATCATGGTCCGATAAGGATAATTTTCAGCTATATCCATCTGAGAGATCATTAATACAGTTATTCCTAGAGTATCTGTTGCAACTGCCATTGATTCTATGCCGGATTCATCTGAAACCCCTAATATATCGTCTACAATCAACAAATCAAGCCCCTTATCGGTATCACAATTCTCATTAGTTAATTGATGCATAGCTAGTATATTAGCCATATTAACTCTTACTTTTTCACCTTCTGAGAACTTTCCAAAAGATCCACAATCAACCCCATCTCTAAGCAATGAAATAGAAATCTTATCTCTTATTTTTCCAGACTTAAGGACCGTGTACCCGGAAAAACTGATTCGTATATCACTACCAATCTTTTCTAAAAACTTATTGGTAATATCTGAAAGAGAGTCAATCTTTTTATTCGCTAAATAAGTTTTAAAGTCAACGTATAAGGCTTCTTGTGCCTTAAATCCTTCAACTTTTTCAGCTACTTCCTCTTGATTTTTAACTATATTAGAATAATCTTTTTTGTATTGTTCCAGAGATTTTTTTAAACCACCAAGAGTAGTACTATCTACCACTGGTTTATTTAAATTTTCAATAGCCTCCTCATATGAAGCTATACTTCCTTCGCAAACTGAAATATTACTCTTGCAAGTTTTATTCTTAGCTTCATAAAAACTAGTTGCATCATCCACTATTTGATAGGCCTCATCGAACATTTTACCACGGATTCCAGATATGAAAGAATTTATACTTTCTATATTTGAATTAATAGTATCAAGCTCGCGTGACAAAGATAAGTAATTATTGTTTAAATTGGATACATTGGTGGATAATTCTGTGATTTTGTTTGCTAAAGAGTTTTTTTCATTTAAAAGAGCTGCCTTTGAAGCTTCCGTTTCTTGAACGGAAGAATTAGCTTTTTCAATATTAGTTTTGCTTTTACTAATCTGTGAATCAATAAGTTCTACTTCTTTTTTATAACTTTCAAGATTCAATTTTTCTTCTTCAACATCTACATTATCATTCAATACAAACTCATGCTTACACTTCGGGCACACAATAACTCCGGCCAAAACATTGATAGCCGAAGCCACTTTACTTTCAGATACTCTTTTCTTTGCTTCATAATCACTCTTTTCTTTATTTAGTGCAGTTATTTTATTATTTATCTCATAGAGCTTTTCAGCAACCTTCCCAAGTTTCTGAGGAAAATCTTCTTTATATTTTTCATAATTAGAAACAAGATTCTCGTAATCTTTTTTAGCTCTACTCAATTCTGAATTTTTACCGGAAGTGTTTATTGATTGAACATCTAATTTTACCTTCAATACAGTGAGTTCGCATTGTTTTGAAGAAATTTCAGATAAGTAGTCTTTTATCTCATTGATCTTTGCAGTTTTAAGTGCTTCATTTATCTTATGGAACACCTCCTCAGTTTTAAGCTCTGAATTATCTTCAAGCTTCTCTAACTCTTCCTCGGCAATGTCTATACCACCAAGAAGATTTTCATTAAAGGATATGTTATCTTTATTCAGCCTTATACTACCTCTTTCATCGGATATTTTAGTTTTTAATTCTAAAATTTTTGACGGCTTGTTAGAAAACGCAATTTTTTCGTTCTCTTCAGCAAGTGATATTTGTTCCTCAATAGCTGAAACCTTTCCTGAATATTTTGAAGTTTTCTCTTCGGCTTCATGTAACATATCAACAACTGGATCCATATCTACATGAAGAAGTTCAATAGCTTCATCAATTTTGTTTCCATTACTGAAATTATTGATAATGTCTTTTTTACCACTATCTGAAGCCTTTAAAAAACTCTTGAATTTGTTTTGAGATAAGATGTAGTTATGGAATATATCATCCTTGGTAAGTCCGAGTGTGTCTAATATAAATTTATTATATTCATCAACACTAGATTTAATTATTGGCTCTGGGTCGTTTCCTTCATTCCCAATATAACACTTAACAACGGAAGACTTCTTTCTTTCAAAAAATCTCTCAATAACAAGAATTTGGTTTATAGAAGGATTTTCATATTCTAAACGAACAGTTGCATCATTAAAACTGTCATTAATTATTTCTTCAGCATTAGCATCTCTTAGGATCTCTCCAGTGGTTCCTACTGAAATACATTCTATAAGAGCCGATTTACCAGATCCATTTGACTTCTGAGAGTCGTTATCATCATTGTGACCGAATATCAATGTACAGTGACCTTGATTGATATAATATTCCAGTTTTTTAAACGCGCATACATTTTCTGCGCTTACTTTTCGTAATCCCCACATTGTTATATAGCTTTAATTTGATCAATATATTTGATTCCAAAATCAATATCCTTAATGGATTTATCAGAACAGAACTTTACATATTCTTTTTTAATACCGTCTCTATCAAATTTAAATCCCATATCCAAAGATTTGATCTCAGCCTTTCTGGAAGCCGTAATGATTTCTACCTTGGAAGCTCCAGCATCAATAATCTTTTGTTTATCAATCGCAAGTACCTCATTATCGCTACAGTTAACACGAATACGAGTTTTGTATTTCCCAGAAGCATTGTATTCTCCAAGTAAATCGAACAACTTACCATTAATTTGATCAGATTCAACTTCAATAGTCTGGTACCTGGTATTCACTTCATTTTTGATAAATTTTTGAGACCCATCTTCATATACTATCGTGTACCCCTTTTCTTCGTCTTCTCCAAAAGAATGTTGACGAGAAGCCCCAATATACTGAACATTTGTATTGGGAATCTTTTTGCGATCATGATAATGGCCCACAAGAACATATTTGAAGTCTTTAACTACTTCTGCTGGCAACTCATGTGGTGCCGGTGTAATTAACCCTCCAGCTACTCCTTCATGAATATAAAGTATATCTGATCCAGCATTATGTTCTTTCCCTTCAGATTCCAATAATTCAGCAATCCTATCAGGGAAGCTTCCATTTTCTGGAAAGTAACTCATTACATAAAAATTGAATTGAGGATATTCTAGTAGCATCCAATCATCAACAACATCAACATCTTGATATTCACTAAATAAATGGCTATACCCTATAACCGATTCTAAGTCCTCTTTACAATGATTACCTTCTGCAATGGTAAGATGTATTCCCTTTTTTGTAGTGTTTAAAATACACGTCCTTACAGCCATTAAAACACCTAAGGATTGCCCAGCGCGAGATGTCCATATATCTCCGCCAATAACTAGATCTAAAATTTTATGTTCTTCGCATATATCCAATGCTTCATTCCAATTCTTGACAAAATCACTTATTTTATCAGTTGAAATGTGCATATCATTCATTAAAAGTATTTTTGCTTCCATATTTTTTGGTTAAAAAATGGGGTACAGAACATTCCATACCCCAAATAAATAACAATCTCTATAATTAACGTGGTCTTCTTGCGCGTCTTCTTTCAGATGGAACTTCGTGAGTTTCAGAAGCTGTTGCTGCTGGAGCATCATCTGACTCCTCATCGGCTACCTTTTCTTGTACTGGAGCTTCTCTTCTAGCTCTACGGTCTCTTACTGATTGTCTCTCAGTGTCTTCACCTTCGTCTTTTTTGTCCTCAACTTTAGGAGGATCCTCAACCTTAGGCTCTTCTTTTGGAACTTCTTTTTTTACTGGAGGCTCTTTTGCTGGAATGACGTCTTTATCACTCGGCTTGTCTCCATCATCACCGTTTATTTCGGCAAGTTCATCGTCAATCGCTAACAGCAATTCTTTGTTAGACTTTCCTCTTGTTCTGGTAGTGAGCTTGTTGTCTTCGATGAAGTCCATAATGTCTTCACGGAATTTTAATCCCTCTTCAGATTTGTCACTAATCTCGTTTTTGACAAGATCGTCATACGAGTCCCACAAATCATCAATTGTCATTGCATCACTGGCATCGCCCCCACCTTCAGTATCTTTCTTATCGGTTGAAAAATGAGACTTATCATCTGCCGGAAGTTCCAGGCTGATTTTCTCAATAACTTCCTTTATTTCAGGAGAACTCATAACGTCAATGTTGAGTTTTTCTTCAAACTGCTTCAAGAAAGTTATTGTAGCTTCCAAATGAAATCTTGTATAACGATAAATCACATCTGGGATACGTGGCATCTTAAGCAATGAACTCAATTGATCCTGAGTAATTTCTGTAATATCGCGATCAATATCGAACAAGTATTTTGTCTTTTTGTTTTCTGTCTTCTTGGTTATTAAGACACAATTTGCCTGTATTGAAGAAATAGGGCATGGGGAGATGTTTCTATCCTTTTTAAGATTCTTCTCCCAAAGTTTGATTTTTCTTTCTTCAAGCTCTTTGTATTGAGAATAAGAAAGTTCAAGTAGTTCCCAGCCATCTTTCAAGTTGTCCATATCGAGAACATACATTACGCGCTGAGAATCCCACTTAAGACCTCCATCATATCCGGACCCTTCGATCTTCTTAATAACGGCTTGATCATTTGCATATTTTGAAGAAGCAACTGAAACAAACGAATCAATAAGATCCACCGAAATATTTGCATATTTTGCATTAGGAACCTTTACGTTGAAATCTTTTGCTTTCCCATCTTTACCAACTGAAGATATTTTCAAGAATTTACTCTTGATTGGGTATTCGTACGACTTCCTATCAGCCGGCACCCATTTGCCGTCTTTTTTTACTGGAGCGTTTGGCCCTATTCGTACCGTATAATCTCCTGTTTTTGACATATTGAAGAATGGTACCTTTGTAAAACCAACTTCTTCTGAAGCTTTTTGAACCGCTTCTTCGTATGTCTCATGCACACTCTCGAAAATCTCTAAGACATTTAATTCTTCTTCATCTACTTTTTCCATGTTAATAAAATATTAATTGTTATTTAATCTAATACATCTTTCCATTGTTCTGAATACGCACCAGCATATAAAGCTTTTGCTTCTGGAGATGAGATATTTTCGCGGGTTAACACTTTAATACCCCATTCGCTTAATGCATAATTTATGATCTGTTCAGTAACCCTACTAAGAACTTGTTGTTTTTCTCCTTTAAGATTAAAGTAAGAATATTCGCCATTCTCTCCTGAAATCTTTACATAATAGATTGGAGCAAACATTTCTTCAAAATATCTATATAAAGCATCTACATCTGGATGTTCAGGTAATTCTTTTGAAATTGCCTTAAGTACTATTCCAAATAAATATTTCAATTGATTCAACGCTTTATTTTTCTGTTGATCAAATATCAATATTGAATAATCTCCATCCGGCAACGCATTTAAAGCACCGTTAAGACTTTCTTGGTGAATTTCATCACCGAACTTTATTATTTTTATTTCCGCTTTCAGCATTGTTTTTGTTTATAATGGTTTTGCAAATTTAGTTGTTGACATTTTGATATGCAAGTATTTTTGGAATTATTTTTAAAAAATTTTTTAAGTAACTAGTTATAATTAAGTTACAAAACTAAAATTATTGACCAAACTTATGGTTATTCCAAAAACTACTTGTTATATCAATCAATTTTGGCTTTTGCATATAACCATTTGGGTGAGTAACTTTGAATAATTTTTGATTGGTTTTTGGATTATTTAGTGGTCCAAATTCTGGAATATATGGGCCTATTTTTATATAATCAAAGAAACAATATATCACATCTAGGTATATCTCAGACCTACCAGAATACCATCCTACACGAATATCTGGAAAACGAGCATATAAATATCCAGCAAATAAATTAATGTACTGAGGCTGAGAGTCTCCCCCCATAAAACATACAGCCGTAATTCCATCATTATTTCTTATCAAATCCTCTAATTTTTCATATGTCAAATCTTCCCCTATATCTTCTTGGAGAAAAGAGCTGTGGCACCCAACACATTTGTTTGGGCACCCAGCTATATTTATCGCCAAGGTAACTTCATTTGGAAGTTCTTGGAAGACAATACTACTATTTGTAAACTTTAGCATAATATCTCTTTCCGGCTTCTTTTTGTCTTGCTATTGAAAAGCTGCTTACCCGCTTCATATAACCTATGACACGAGTAAGATAGTCTATATTTTTACTATGGCATTCTGGGCATTCATGTAAATAGCGTTTATCAATATGTCCGCAGTCATTACAAACTGTATTTGGAATATTAAAAGTAAAGTAATTACACCCTTCATTAGCTGCTACCTTAAGCAAGTTTCTGTACTGATCTTTGGTAAGGTGTTCTTCGAGATTCATATGTAGTGCGGATCCCCCAGTAAGATGTTCGATATATCTTTTACCATGAAGCTTAAACTTATCCAAAACACTAAGAGAATCATCTTCAACGGCGTAAAAATAGCTATTGTAACAATCTCTATTAACCAAATAACCGTCTTCCTTGTCCCATTTTGCATGCTTAACTCCAACATTTTCTGCTGGAATCATCTCGCAATTGAACATGGTTTCTTTTGTTTTGTATTTTTTGTTTAGTTTTTCAACAATTCCAAGTATTATTCCAACAAAATCTTGATACTGTTTACAGTCCTTAATTGCTATTCCTAGAAACTCTGCCGCCTCTACTATTCCATTTACGCCAATTGTAAGATATTGTCTATCAATATTTATGTATCCAGCATCAAATAACGGAAGCATTCCACGTTCCTTAAAGTGTTTTAAGTTTTCATTGTATGCATTCTGGGCCTTATGGCATAACTCGGCTACCCTTTCAAAATATTCATAAATATCTTGCTCGTGCTTGTAAGCATATTGAATGCATCTATTCACATTAATAGTAAGAACGCTCTTTGAACCGGTAGAAACGCCTCCAGCACCAAGTGTATAGCTAAATCCGTTATCCTGTATTTCATTCCGGAGCCGACAGCAACTAGCTAGACTATCAGCGTTATCACTTATATAGGTAAAGAAAGAATGCCCTTCAGAATACATCTTTGCAGTAAAATCTCCATATTCTTTATCTTTTACGTCCCCATTTTCGCTAAGTAGTGCCATAGTTTCTACTGGGAAAGTTAGTATGGCTCTTGTGCGTTCTTTATTAAACCATACCATAAATCTCTTTTGTAACCAATTCAAAGAATCCCAGTCAGGCTTAGTTCCATCTGGAAAATAGAAATTGCCAAATAAACTATCAAAATAATTTTTGTCATAATAAGAAATATTCCAAAACACTGCTTGAAAATTACGAGCACCTGTAGGCTGATTGATAGAATACACAACTTGTTCAAAACAATCTGTTATCATTTTGTCTATTGTGCGTCTTTTTACAGAAATATCCACTACATCATCTATATGTTTGTAGTAATCTTTTCCATATTCAAGTCCCACAAAATGATTCATGTACATTAAGAATTCCGGTGTGGCGCACGCGCCACTTAGCATTCCAGATACCATAAATACCATGTTTATGAATCCTCCACAGAAAGATTTTAAATTAGTGGGAGCCAACGAATTTCCACCTATCGCCATTGTACCCTCATTTAACCAAGGATACATGGTAATACTCGCACAATAATTAGCTAAAGATGTTTCATCGTTTTTGTAAATAAAATGATGGTTAAGTAAATCCAAATACTTATTGGCGGTTTCTTTTCCGTAAATCTCTTTTATTTTATCGGTCAGCATTCTTCTGTTAATACTAATATACTGAGATTTAGGAAGCTCTCCAGAAAGAGTGGCTATGTTTTTGTTTTCAACATTCGCATTTGAATCGTATTTGCTTCCAGATGCCGGATTAATAGAATCACAATAACTTTCAATAAATTTTAGTCTATTTAAAACATCTCTTTCCTCTTTATGCTTTTGTCGATATAGAATAAATGATTTAGATTCCTTGTAGGCTTCACTGCACATCAAAAACCTTTCTACAAAGTCCTGAATCTCTTCAACAGAAAGTTTTTCTCTACCTATGCAATAGTTTTTTACACTATCCTTTAGCAATTCTCTAATTCTGTCCGGAAGTTGCCTTCCTACAGATAAATAAGCTTTTTCTACAGCCGCTTGGATTTTTTCGAAATTAAAGGGTTCTTTCGAACCGTCTCTTTTAATTACTACCATTTTTAATTATTTAATTGTTATATCAATACCAGATAAATTTACCATATCCACATTTTGTAGTGACAATTGAGCACACCACATAAGACGCTATCAACACTTGTTTTTCACTTGGCTGATAATGCTCAATCAATAGACTGAGCATTATACAAAGTGAGAACATAACTGGGTAAGTTATTTTGTTCTTCATAAATCGTTATTATCTTTTTACAAACCCATAAATGCAAGTTCATTTTCAAAATATTTTTTCCAAATCTTTTTTGTCATTAAAGAATATTGGTTAAGCCCATCTACATTTTGCGCAACCGAATAACGAGAATTACCCATCACACTTCTTATTTTTTGGACTATATCTTCAGAACATGTAGGATCGGCTATTCCAGATTTTGCATATGGAATTTCGGAAGATACTACAACCGGTACACCACAACTAAGAGCGTCTGCTGTAACTATGTTGTACGTTTCGCTAAAACTGCACTGAAGCAACAAATTCATATACGATAAATTGGACAAAAATTCTTTATGTCCGGACCAACTATGTTCAACCAATTCCGCATCTGGTAATTGATCAAAATAAGATCTTATATTCTTAAGTACTGGGTCAGCGTTCCCTTCAACTCTTCCTGAATTAATATGGAAGTACAATTTTTTGCCAATTGATTGTGCATATTCGTAAGCTGCTGAGGCTTGAATCAATTGATTTTTTAAAAGTCTTATTGCTCCAAAGCAGCCAATATCAATACGGTTACTCTCATTGTTGTCCCATCGTCCAGGTTCATCCCATTCTTTTACAATTGGATAATAATTTGTCAGTAAGGGGTAATAATGCGCTGTATCGAAAAGAATACATGCCGGTGCACCGATAATACCTTCACAGTATATTTTAAGCTCATGCTGCATCCTTGGGCTATTTGCGGCCACATATACATTACGTTTCCAATATTCTGCTATCCAATTCATAGCAATACCTTCTTGTGCTAAAAATGGAGTTTCTGAATGACACCTAACTGTCCATACAATATTGGGATGCAATTTTTTAAGTATATCAAATTTATCTGGAACAACCCAGAGTCCTTCGATAAATACATGAGTAGGTTTGTAATCCGCACATACTTTATCAATGTCATTGTTGTCAATAACCATAACCTGATAAGATTTAATACCCATAGAATTTAGCATATCCGACACGAATTTGCTGCTATTCCACATTCCCGTAGCCACTGAAGAATAATTACCATTCACCATTTTAGACGAATAATCTTCCCTTCTTTTCAGTATAAAAACTACCTTAAGGGGAGAAAATTTTGAATTATCTTCCGGCTTCTTCTTTGATTTAAAAAAATCCATAAACATCTTGTGTTTGTATTTAATTTAAAAATTCTTTCATCTATTGTTAGCTAAAAATTCCCTTAACTGTTGTCTAGCCATATCAGCAATAAAACTTGCATCTGGATGAGGTCTGCCCACTTTTGAATCTGAACATCTAAGTGCAAAAAACTTATCCCAATCAGAAACAAATCCAGTCATTACCAGTGGAGAGTAAATACTGAAATCCAAAACATATCTAGCATACTCTGGAGTCCATCCTTTTTTAAGTAAACTCATATAGTGATTTTCAGATTCGGAACAAGCTTGTGCCCATTCAGATACAGCAGAGTCGTCTGCCACTTTAGGAATTTCTGGAAGACCTCTAATTATACCGGGTACTATAAAAGCAATATCTCCACCAAAATTTCCCTTAGAGTAGTTGCAATACCTTGTACTTTCTCTAGCATACGAGAACGCATGATCATCTATATGCACTGGAAGACATTCAAGTGGTAATTCGTCACTCATAATAGTTCTATGACGAAGAAAGCTTTCCCCAGTTATACGATCAACATGCATTAAGAAAGTGACTCTTCTTTCATGATATACAGATGGAACATTAATATTTAATTTACTTGGAGAATACACAAACTTCAACAAATGCAAACAATTGTTTTGAAACAAAACTCTCAAATTCGTAGATATGTTGTATTCATAAATTTGATATGGATCAAGCCAGCACTGCACCTTAGTATATGGGTCATTAGATAATCTATCAATTGCAGCCTTTATTCCAAAATGATCTTCCCTGTAGTCTGTATCTCTAATTTCCAAATAAACAGATCCATGTTCCAACATCGAGGTATGCCCACTCTTAGCCATGCGTTCAGCAAACTTTTCAGCAGAATCATTAGTGATGTTCTTTTCAGAATGATAACAGGTTCTTCCTGCCTTTTCAATTATTTTGTAGATACCCTCTACACCGTTTTCTTGTGGTAGTATTTCACAAGACGAATACATTACTTTCATGCTATGATTTTTAAATTTTCGATATAATGAAACAAAAGTATGGTATTGGTTTGGAATCTACAAATAATTTAACATTATATAGGTCTTAATTATTGCAAAAAGATACGAAAAGAAAGACTATCACATCTTTCCTCTCGCATCCCTGAACTTTTTCTTTCTTACGCTTATGTAATATAACTCCTGTTTTACCCCAGACACCGCCGGCTCACTGGTATGCAAACCGTTTTTTCTATAATCCCTTAAGGCTTTCCAAAATTTGATAGTCTTGAAAAACTTATCTTTTGAAATATAAGCTACCATTTCTATCAATTCGACTGAAGGCTTGTAGTCGTTCATGTTTCTGGTAGCTTCCATAATTAAACTGTATTCGATTGGGGTTTCATGTTTTAAGTGATACCCCAATCGAATTTCATCAAACCTTCTCTTCTTTCTCTTTCTCCCCATCCTCTTCTTTCGTTTCCGTGGAAGTTCTTGGGGCTGGTTCAATAACTGGTTCATCTACTTTTTTCTCCTCTTTTGGTTGTTCAACAACTTTTTCTGTTATTTTGATCTCCGGAATAATTGTTTGTTGAACAATTTTTACAGATTGAATGTTTTTCTGACTGGTGACATCTCCAGCATAATCTACTATTCTCATAACTATTTAATTTATACAAAATAAACTTGTGATATATAATGAGTATATCCATTACCTCTACGATTACTCAATACTTTTATATCTCTGGAACCTGCATCAATTTGCATTTGCATTCCGTAATTTTGGTCTCCCGAATATATTGAGGTATATTCCCAAGACAAGCCGTATGTAGGAGGGTCAATGCTTGTAGGCAAACTATATAATGTTCCGGTTGCCCCAGTATCTACAAAATTGCCCTGAACATTTACAATATTACCTATTTGCCTAACATATAACCCGGTACTTATCAATATCCATCCAGTGTCCTTTAATTTGGCCTGAGTATCAGTTGCATAAGCGGCACCTATATTTGTGCACAATGCTCTTTTCCTTGTGTCTAAATCGGTGGTATATGTTGGAGAAGAAGTATTCAATCCATTAGCAACCATATCAGCAAACAATTGAGTTTTTATTGCACAATTATTTGTCACTCCAACTAAATTAAGTGCTCCTATCTGATCACATAAAGTAGCCTTTGCGGTTGCAGCGTCTCCACCAATAGCTGTTATAAGTTGAGTAAAACCTCCAGATAGTTTTGCAAATCTATTATCAGCATCTGTTTTTGAATACACATTAGCTGAAATTGCTGCTGCATTTGATAATGAAGTTAGTGCTGCGTTTGTAGCATACGTTTGAGAAATGTCAATTCCTCCAACAGAAAATACCCCAGTGACATTTACATTATTTTGTAACACTAAATTACCGATCGAGTTATTTATGTAGAAATTTGCATCGGTAATAGAAGTATATCCAAGTGTAGCCATAGAAGACTTATCTTTATCACTGAAAAGAATATATTTCGTAAGAGTAAGATCCGTCTTAGGCAGCGTGTTGTGGTTAAGTCCAAACCCTACCGGCAATGAGCTGGAAGAATAGAATGGACTATATACTGTAGAAACACTGTTTTTTGGATCAAAGTATGCAAATGTGTTACCTTTACCATCTCCTATTTCGGTGCCTAAAAAGTACCCCGTAAGCCCGTTGTAGCCTAACATATTTATGCTAAGTTTTCCATCATCCGAGCCAACTCCAGAATTATAAATATTATTTCCAGTAACAACTATATTTCCACCCTTTATATAATTACAAAGCACATTTACGTTTACCTGGAAGTAATCCTTGGTAAGTGACGCTAACAAAACTCCATTTCTGTAAAATCCAAATGCCCCATCCACAGAAACAGTTATCTTTTGAATTACTGTATCTGAAATTTTAGATTGTATTGATAGATTCCCGGATGTATCATATGAAAAATTTAAATCGTATGTTCCGGAAGTCATGTCTATTGGAGAAACTGAAGAGATCGCACCTGAAGCTGTAATCTTTCCATTAAATGTAATGGGCTTATTTACAGACTGAGATGCAACTTGTGGGTCTAGTATTAAAGAGTATTTACCGAAGAACGCATCTTTCATTCTAACTGTAGTTCCATCCTGAGCCATAGTTATGTACTGAGAGCCATCTGTAGGTGCTACTGTATTTATTACAGTATCATAAATCTTCCTTCCAACCTTTACATTTGAATCAGCATAAGTTATTGTCTCGTCCGTTTCATGTTCGGTTATGTAAATAGGCCACGTTGATAATGTACTGGAAGATGCACAATATCTTATCTTACCATTGATATTTACGTAACCTTCAGTAATTCCACCGGACACCAACTGGCATCCGCTTATTATAAAGTTTCCACATCCTGAAAACATATTTGAAAATGCTAGAGATAAATTTTGCAAGTTCAAAATATCTTCTATGTATACGTATCTTCCTCCAGTTTGTGCTGCAAATTCTTTCATATCAATTAAATGTTATAATATATTTTTTCCCAGCCAACTTGTATCTATCAACAAAATAGGCTATTTTTATCTTCAAATCTTCCTGAGCAATTAATGCTGTATTTATTGGAGGGCAATTTACAACAAAACTATATGTTGCTGTTTGAATTTGATCAGTTCCAGATTCATAATAGAAGGCTTTTGTAGGCTTACCTGGTACTATCGTTTCACCTTCTTCATAAACAACTAGATCATCCGTAGTTACAAATGCTTCTGGATAAATAGGGACACCACCCATAGAATTATCGTGAATTGATATTACATTTGTAGAATCCAATAAATATTTTCCAAATTGTTTATTCAGAAACCATTCAAACATTATTATCTGAGAAGTCATTGAGGCTTCTATTCTACTTTCTGTAGCCCAATCTCTGAATGTTTCAGCTAAATCTACTAACGGATGGCAAATAGCTTGTGTAAAGATGATCAACCGTCTTCCACCTAAATAATAGGGGAATAACTGATTAATCATCTTTGGTATATTTACATAATAACTTCTCATTCCGTTTCAAGCTTTACTGTGATTGCATTCGCGAACGTAGGCAACGCGGCTTCTAATCCGGTTACAGAACTTTCTTTTAAATATCCGCTGGATGTTGTTGCTACTCGATCTATTTTCGTTAACGCTCCAAGTGCATCGTTGTCGTCATAAGAAGCCATATAAATTCCCTGTGTCTGAGTGGCATTAGGGTCTATATAAACATCCGTAACATTGTCAGCACCCTTAATAGCATCAATTATATTTTGGACAAATATAGCCGTATCAAACCCCATATTATATATGTAGGTATCAAGAGCTGTCTGTACATTGGTACGCAAGACATCTTCAGTAACCTTTCCATCATAATAAACAGTTACTCTGGGAACCAACACGTCCCCTATTCTACTTATCACTCCAGTTTTAACTCCTGCAAACTTAATTTGATTAATATATGCTGTAGCGGCCGTAAGTTCATCTGTATTCAATCTAGCTAAACTTCCAACATCCCCCTTGGCAACCTTTAGTACTAACACATTATCCTTGAAGTCCGAGGCGTACTTTTCTTCATAAGCAACCTTGGTAATAATGCGTTTAGTAGTGTCAACAGAGGAATATTGAAATTGTGAACCGTCACTACTGACAGTAAGTGCGTCACCATACTGAAATTTAAGAAGTGCATTTGCATAATATCCTGGAGTGCCATTGATTCTGTTTGCATAAGTGTTCGCCATATCAACTGTAAATACATCTAATATGGTTTCAAATGAATAAACCAAACTTGCTGCAACATAAGTTATTGCATCAAGAATACTCATTTTTGAAGTATTTGTTAACTCAGTAAGTTTGAGATACTTATTCCTTTCTGTTACTGCCGAATTATATATCGTACTTAATGTTCTTGCCATTGTGCTTATTATTTTCCATATTCATACTCTACAAATGAACTATTGCTATTGTATATTTTAAATATCCAATGTGATGGCGTATTCCAGGATTCTTCATGAGTAATTACCCATATAGCTCCCATTCCACTGGATATTATATAATTTCCATTTACATCTTTTTGAGGTTCTTGATATGTTCCAGAAGGTATGCAATCCATTGTAACATTACAATATGGGCGTTCTCCATAATTCCCAGCAACATATATAAGATACTCATCAATATATGAGTTATCACTATAATTAAAGCCAATCAACTTTAAATTGGACAACTGCATATCTTTTATCGGTAATAATGTAGAAATATCAGCATTTGAAAGTTCCACATTATTCGTATTATCAAATAAGAATAGCCCCCCGAATGATATATTGTTATTCGAACAATAGAACTTTCTAACCGTTATATGTGAAAATAAATACATCATTCCACTTATTCCGGACAAATCTAAAGTATCAAATGAAAAATCTCCATATACAAATATTTTCCTTTCATCCGTTTCATCATCAAAATAATGGGGGTATTTTACTGGAGTGTTACCACTTACCAAGTTTATTGTTTGCAGATCACTATTGTCTCCCCAATCAATAACTACCGTACCAGATCCAGACATACTTAAATAAACATCTGTATAACCTGGCAATATAGAAAACATCATTTTTATCTCCAAACTTCCCGTATCTTTGTAATAAGACGATCTTTCTGAATTCTTTGGTACTATTGAATTGTTTGTGAAATAATCTACAATGTCTGAATTAACCACATTGTCAGTATTGTAATTCAACACATCTCCAGCATTAACTCCTCCATCAAGAGATAAATCTTCATTGTTTACAAGAAGATCATAAATTCCCTCAATAGATCCATATATGGCCATTGAAACATCATAAATGTTTTGTTGATTCTTCGCAGTATATGTAGCTAAACTCATAGGTCTTCGTAATTTAATTCCAACTGTAATTCTCCAGTAGTAGAGTCGTATGATGCATTTTCTACAGTAACACCGTCTGAAGCGAATTGTTCTTTTATAGTAGAAGCTAAGTCATTTTGGATATCGTTATTTTGTATAAACCTTATTAGTCCAACTCCACTTGATGGATACCTATAATTATTAGAAGGAACGCATTTCAATAAGCAATTCTTGTTCTGAATGTTAGCGTCTACTTTATTAAAATCTGAAGCGACAGCCGAGTATATATAAGCTTTTGAATTAATTATTTTCAGAATATAATTTCCATCCGAATTTATTCTGAATAACCCAGAGGCTTTCATTTGTTCCTCGCTTGAATTATAAATTGTAGAATATACTGGGAAATAATACAGATTATCGAATATTGACTTTATTAAATCAAAATTGCCATTGTCTTCAACAATATATATTACAATATTTTTATAAGTTGGGGTATAAGGTATTTTTATAGCTATTCCATCATTTTGTAGAATCTTTTTGATATAATCAGAATCCCAAATAGAAGGTATAGTTA